>Ga0315298_1003210_pt1 | contig 26399 bp, 20 predicted proteins | sample WHS_1_MG_FD_203077 | JGI IMG/M metagenome (GOLD analysis project Ga0315298, IMG submission 203077) | Extremophilic microbial mat communities from Washburn Hot Springs, YNP, Wyoming, USA - WHS_1_MG | ecosystem: Environmental > Aquatic > Thermal springs > Hot (42-90C) | place: USA: Wyoming... | reverse complement strand
AGGCCATGGTTTGGCTGAGGATAAATGTTTTCCCCGTCCAGGGTTTCCCCTTCACCCAATCCTTCATTATTCCAGGCTTTTAAAAGATTTTCCTGGGTGCCGTATTTTGCCCTGAGCCACCGGCTGAATTTGCGGCAAAGGAGTTTCCGGTAGGTAGGTGCCTGTTTCAGCGATTCTTCGATAGCCGACCAGAAAATATTGTCCTCATTCTGAAGTTCGATAAAGTTCAGGGCAGGATCCATGGCGTACCGCAGTCCGGTATGTGGATTAACATGGTTGAGCATATTCACGGTCAGCTCAATGTTGAGATTTTGCAGGTCTTCAGCAAAGTTAACGAGGGCAGAAGTGGTTCCGTTCAGGTGCGACCAGGGGAAACGTGTTGAAGCAATCTCTCGGTAGGCAAGCAGTCGTGAGCTGTCGCCCGGAAGCACCCTGTGCCCGTAAATATGCGACCAGCCATAATATATGCCGGCATTCCTGAGGGCATTGCACAGGTAATCGAACTTTTCCCAAGCCGAAGGAATGATGACTGTTGAATTAGTTCCATCAGTAGCCTCCCAGGTGAATTTATGAAAGCGGACGGCGTTGAAGCCATATTTCGACAGGAACTTCACCCAGGTATCAGCTTCCCTGCTGCTCATGAAGGGAAGTTCGGAGGCCATATTGGTTCCCCAGAAGGAAACGGGTGTTCCGTCTTCAAAGACGAAGCGATCTTTGTCCATTTGCACGAATCCGTGTTTTCCGGCCGGTTTGTCGAGCCAGTGACTCATGTCGATAACCGAAGGGGAGAGATCATCCTCGCCGTTGAAAGGAAACCAGTTGGCCGTTTCCTGCGAAAAGGCCGAAAAAACAGAAAGGTAAAGCAAAAGAATGCCGTACCGGGCGGCAGTAAGGTTTTTCATGGTCAGAAAGTTGGTTGGTTGCTGATCTGACGCTAAAGATAATAATTTATCATCATTTCTGGTGCAAACCTCCGGCACATTTTCCTTCCAGGGTCTGCCAGATAATTTTCTTCATCATCCGCTCAAGGAATTCATCCTTTTTAATGGAAGTACCTATGGTGCAGTTTGGTTTTCCGTCGGGATCAATCAGGGTCATCCCCTGATCGTTGATCGTGACGTGAACCTTTTTTGTTTCGAACAATTCGGGCCAGAGTACCATACCAAGGGCAACGGCATCGAACATTTTGGGCCGTTGTGCCCAGTCGGCCTGTTTATACCAGAACGAAAGCAACTGGGTAAGGGAAATGGTCAGGGGGCTCTGGCGCCACAAGAGCCATTCCCGCAAGGGTTGTTCAAGGATTACGTGGTCGGTCACATCAAGCCCGGCAAAGGTAAGATCAGCACCTGAAGCAAGAAGTTTGCGGGCAGAAACAACATCTGCCCTGACATTCCATTCCGGGCATGGTGCGCTTCCGTCATAGCCCACATGGAAGGAGCCGAACATGGAAACCACCCGTTTGGTTTTCTTCAGGATGTCGGGCCGGCGGTCAAGCACATCGCCGATGGTAGGAACCGGACCAACCGTGAAGAGGATGATTTCGCCCGGATACTTGTCAAGGCTTTCAATGATGAAATCGGCAGCCGGTTTTTCCCGGGGTCTTAAGGCGGTGAAATCCTGTGCCCACAGGTATTGATTGGAGGGGCCTGCAATTTCCTTATCGGTGCCAACTATGCCGGGAGTGGGGCGGCCAACGTAAACGGGTATTTCTTCCAGGCCGGTGAGGTAAAGCATTTTACAGGCAATGCGTGCCCGGCCCATGGTTTCCCCATGATCCATGGTAATGCCGAGAATATCAAATTCGTCGCGGCAATTGAGCAAAAGCGCCAGAGCAAAGGCGTCATCAATGTCGCCGCCCAAATCGCAGTCGAATATTACTTTTTGTTTCTGACTGTAAGCCAATGGGAACAGCCATAAAAAAGCAAGAAAAACAGGAAAAAAACGTTTCATGGCAGGGTCATTTTGTACAAAGATAATTGTTTGGGGAGTACGTCAAATCAATTCCAATTCACTGGCAGAGGATTAAGGCTGATGGTGTGGGGGAGGAGATGTTTCTGGGTTACAGAATTCCAGAGTTCCAAAGTTCCAAAGTTCCAGCGTAGAGCGTATAGCGTATAGCGTAAAGCATTGGGCTTAGAGTGCAGGGCAGAGAGGTGAGTCATGAGCGGTATTTCTTTACGCTTTACGCTCTTTCCCCGAAGGGGATGAAGGACAATAGCCTGGAGGATCAAAAACCAACAAATTCCCCGTCAGGGGATTAAGGACAATGGAATCGAGGTTTCAGTGTTCCAAAGTTCCAGGGTTTCAAGGATTTCCGATTTCCGATTTCCCATTTCCAATTAACGTGTTCTGGTTTTCATATCGTGGTCTAGTGCAGGAAATTGGAAATAGGAAATGGGAAATTTTCAGTGATTTTCGATTTCCCACTAATTAGGTTCCAGGGTTTCAATGTTCCAAAGTTCCAGCGTAGAGCGTATAGCGTATAGCGTAAATCATTGGGTTTAGAGTGCAGGGCAGAGAGGTGAGTCATGAGCGGTATTTCTTTACGTTTTACGCTCTGTGCTTTACGTTTTGTTTCAGGTTTTTAGAGTTGAAAAGTTCCGGAATGAAGAATGCCCTTTCTTCACAATCTGATCCCGGCGAATAGACGAAAGAAGAATGGAGAACAGTACTAAAAAAGTTCATTTATCTGCATCCGAATGAATTTTTCGTAATAAATGTTTGTCCAGCCATTGTTCCATCTCCCACAGCATGTGCAGAATGGATTCGCGTGCCCGGTAAATATGGTTTTCATGCGGCAGCAGAACCAGGCGCGCTGTGCCGCCGTTTCCCTTCAGGGCAGTATAAAATCGTTCGCTTTGCATAGGAAAGGTACCCGCATTGTTATCTGCTTCGCCGTGAATGAGCAGAAGAGGGGTTTTTATCCGGTGGGCATGCATGAAAGGCGACATTTTGATGTAGGTTTCAGGGGCATCCCAGAGTGTGCGTTCTTCTGACTGAAATCCGAAAGGAGTCAGTGTGCGGTTGTAGGCTCCGCTGCGGGCAATCCCGGCCGCAAACAGACTGCTGTGGGCAAGAAGATTAGCGGCCATGAATGCTCCGTAAGAATGTCCCCCCACGGCAATCTTTTCCGGATCGGCTACTCCCATCGATACCAGCTTGTCAATGGCGGCCCGGGCTCCGGCTACCAGTTGTTCAACGTAGGTGTCGTTGGGCTCGGCATCCCCTTCTCCAACAATGGGCAGGGAAGGATTATCCAGTACAGCATATCCTTTTACCAGAAAAAACAAAGGCGAAGCCCAGCTCAGCCAGGGAAAACGGTAAGGGGAATCTTTAACCTGTCCTGCAGCTGATGCCGTTTTATATTCCTGCGGATACGCCCAGATTAGAACCGGCAGTCTGGTGTTCTTTTCCGCTTCCTGGTAAGGGAGGTACAGCATGCCGGTGAGGTCAATCCCATCAGCCCGCTTGTAACGGATCATTTCCTTCCTGATATTCTTCAAACGGGGATAGGGATGTGCAAAACGTGTGAGCGGATGTTCACTTTTCTTCACAGGGTCAATCAGAAAATAATTGGGCGGGTCGGTGGGAGATTCCCTGCGGATGAGAATCTTCAGGCCGTTTTTAACAGACAGGTAATAAGGTACTTCGTATTTTTTCCCGGCGCATTGCCACAACCGGGTTTTGTTCCCTTCCGGCAGGTGAATGCTGTCAACAAACGGATGGTTCCCTTCGGGAGATGCTCCCATGCCCGAAAGGAAAAAGACCTTTCCGGTACCGTCATCCTGCAGTACATACTTTCCGTTTTTTGCCGGGCGAACGATAAAATTCCCCGGATCGCTGTAAGCATCCTCAAACGAACGATCGAACAAGACCTGCCATGAATTATCGGGGTGGGAAGGGGCAATGAGCGCGGTAATTTTCCGGCGGGTCTCCCACCAGCTTTGTTCCACAACGGCGAGATCTTCACTGAACCATTCTATTCCGTCAAAGCGAAATTCCAGATCGCATTTTGCCACAGCTTTGCCGCTAAAGGGAGCCGCAAGGGCAAACAGTCTGTCGCGGAAAAGTGCTTCCCTGCCGGCATCTCCATCATCCAGGGCTTCCACCCACCAGAGTTCAGCAGGCACATCGGCCCTCCACTCGTATGAACGGGGCCCGGTTCTTACCGAACTGAAGCCCCTGGGAATATCTTCAGCAGGAGGCAGGGAAGACAAATGCCGTATATGCTCTCCTCCGGCGGAATAGATATCGGCTTCGCAGGCAAAGCGATCCAGAGGAACAAGATAGGAGTAAGGTTTTACGAGCTTTTCGGTCAGCAGATACCGGCCATCGGGACTGATGCTGAAAGAAAGGTAAATGGCCGGAGGAAGAACCGTTTCTTTTTCTCCCTGAAGAGTGGTCCGCACAAGAGGAGATGTGCAGTAATAGTCAAACAGTGCTTCGTCATGGGGCGAACGCAGGAGGTCCTGATAGGTTCTCACCGGGGCTCCCTTTCCTTCGGTTTCCTGAACAACAGGCCCTTCCGGCATCAGGGGCGCGGAAGGAGGCATTCCGCGCTCATCCGGGAAACCGCAGTAAAGAATGGATTGGCTGTCGGGCATCCATTGAAACCTTGTGCCCGGCAGGGTATCGTTGAGCAAAGCCCCCGGAATCCTGAAAGCATTTCCTGAGGCAAGATCAATGGCCCACAACTCAATGGCAGTGCCGGTATTCCGGGTAAATGCCAGGTACCGGCCGTCGGGCGACCATTGAAAGCGCTCAAGGTGCAGAGGTTCCGGCAATCCGGCAACCGGTTGCTCAGTTAACGTTTCCAGGCGGATACACGATAAACCGGTATAATACCCCGCCTTGCTTTTGCCATACGTGGTGGGATCAATGCGGATGCCCGCCAGGCGGAGTTCCGGCTTTGCAAGGTCGGCAACAGACGGATATCCGGGTGGCTGAAGTATCAGCAGCCATTCATCGTCGGGACCAAGCGAGATAAAAGGAGGGGGAGTAACGTCAACAAGCCGTACTATCGCATCAGTCGGAAGCTGGTAATTCATAGGAACTATTTGCGAACTCAGGGATTTGCAGGAGGGTTATTGACCATCATGATGGCAATGACCAGCATGGCCAGAATGGCAAATAACCTGATGCTTTGTGTGATCAGATAACTTTTCAGGAAAGCCGGTGTAAAATCCTTCTCCCGGAGTTTGTTGTAGGTAAAGACCGTCATAACCGCAGAAAAGCCAAGGATCAGCACAAGGAAGCCTGTCAGCAGAAGCCTGTAATCAAGCCACTGATTCTTCCAGACAAGAATGAACAAAATAAAAAGTGCAATCAAAACAATGATATTGACCATCTGGAAGCTTCTCTGAGCCTCCCGCAGTTCAATCTGCTGATCAAACGAAAGCGACTGGACAACCTTCCTGTACTGAAAATTGCTGATAATGACAAGCACAAGAAGAACAAGGATGATAATGGTTGAAATCTGCATATTTTCGTATTTAGAGTGACCACAAAAATACAAATTTATGGTAAGGTCACCTGCCTGCTCCGGAGGCGGATGAAAACAGCAAAAACGGATATGTATCAGCCGGTTAATGCTTTTGCATCAACCGGCTGATACAATTTAACCGGGATTGGTCAATAAAAACACAAAAAACATGTAAACAACCTGTTTCTATTGACTTATCGGGGTCATTTTAAACCTAAATCCTTCTTTCTACGAGGAGTAAGAATGGGGATTTTTTTCGTATCTGTCCGGGATTGGTGAACTTTGTTCAAATTTTCACAAAAATTCTGCACATTTCTTTGTTCTGATTCAAACATTTGCGTAATACCTGTTTCATTCTTTTTAAAGAATGTGAAGTCGCTGATTGAAAAGGAATCTGCCACTTTTTGAACATCATGGTCTGTACCGATGTATTTAATCAACCAGTTTGCTTGTTTCAGTTCATTCACCAGGCTGCGAATGGCTTCCCTGCTATATTCAGTGGAATCGTTTTCTTCCCCGTCGGTCAAAATGGTCACAAGCACGCTGCACTGGTCTTTGTCCTGCAGTTTTTTCCTGAGGAGATTCAGGCCATATCCCATGGCATCATACAAAGGGGTGGAAGAGTTGGGATGATAGCTGGTGCTGTCAATTTCCTGTAATTCGCTCACGGGTTCCACAAAATGGACAAGCCTGGTTCGTAAACCATTGAAGGTTATAAAAGTAATAAAATGCTCCTGTTCAGAATATTTTGTTTCCAGGGCTTTAAGATTCTGAACAATTTCATTAAACCCTCTCATGATGAAGTCTTTAATGACATTCATTGAACCGCTTTCATCAAGAATAATAAGGTTGTGAACCTGATGTTTTGTTTCCATAATGGTAAAAATTAAAGTTTAAGATTTTGTTTCCTGATAATAAGATGCAGAATCAGAAAATGGTGGCAGGTAAGAACCGTTTTTTTTTGACGGATAAACCTTAATTACCAACTGCGCCGGGCAAACAAAATGATGGACAATGCGTTGACCTTTATCGCCGGCCATCGGGTTAAACCCTCTGTAGCGGGGTAAAAGCAGGCTAAATACCGTATAAAAAAAAGAACCTGTTCACCATAACGGAACAGGTTCAACCTTCAGGGAAGAATAAAAAGGTTTAATTTGCTTTTAATCAGCAAAATTCAAGGGCTTTAAAGGGGTAAGTTCAATACCTTGCAGATTATTAAAGAGCCGATAAAGGAAATCAGAACCTTCCATATAACCTATACAATATTTTGGAGGTTCCGATTCGATAATTTTAAATTCAATGTCTTTATCAGTTGATATTATATTATGAGACCAGCAAGTATGTAAATCTTTTTCTTTCTTCCTTGCCATTTCATACAGGAGCTTTTGAACTTTTTTTCTTGCCCTGGCCAGGTAGGATTTTGATGTACCCTCAGAGATATGGAGTATTTTGCTGATTTCGGCATGAGAATACTCGTCAATTACATACAGGTTAAAGACTTCCTTGTAGGGATTCGGTAGTTGATTAACGATATTCAGCAGGTCATCCCTGGTGAACTCTGCATTTTCGATAACACTTCGCGGGTCGTCATCAGGGTCGTTATAAGGTTCTTCTTCCAGGAGGTCAGGGGGAGGTAAATTTCTTGGGACACTGTAGCGAAGATAAAGCAAAGCTGTATTTATGGCGATCTTTCTCAGCCATCCTCTGAAGTTTCCTCTTCCGGTAAATGTATCGAAGCGATTAATGGCGGTAAGAAATGCCTCATGCATAAGATCTTCTGCCAGGGCTTTGTCAGACACATAGCGGTAACAAATGCCAAGCAGGTAAGGAGCATTTTCCTTGTAGACTTTTTCCCAGGAATCGTTTATCATATTTTGAAGTATTTGTTTTTATACTGATGCAATTTTTTAAAAAGGTGGCAGGGGAAAAACAAATTTATTTTTATTTCTGTGAAAATACCTTTTTCCGGTTTCCCATTTTCCTGTGCTTGAAGGCACTAAATTTCTAAAACCTTATTATTTGGAAAATGAAAACGGAAACCGGGAAATCGGAAATGATTTTTAGCTATATTCGGTTTTACAATTTTTAATTTATATGGTTATGTTACAATCCCGATTTTTTCCGACCAGGTTCATTGTTTTTACCGGAATGTTTCTCCTGCTGGTTTCCTGCCATAAAAAGAAGGAAGCGATTGTTGTCCCTGATGCTGGCTTCAGGGAGTATATTGTCGGATACACATCGGGTGTTATTTCCGTAGAATCGACGGTCCGGATACGCCTTGCCGAGGATTACCCGCAGCCGGTGGTGTTAAACGAAGCCATTGACGGGAACATCATTTCTTTTTCTCCGTCTTTAAAAGGCGATTTGTACTGGCGCGACACCCGCACCCTTGAATTTGTGCCTGAAAAACCGATGAAGGGGGGCACAACCTACACCTGTACCCTGAATCTTTACAAACTGTTTACTGTGCCAAAAGAGTATGAAAAATTTACCTTCGGTTTTCAGACCATTGAACAAAGCTTTTCTGTTGCTGTGGAAGGGTATCAGCCGGTTTCTGACAACGACCTGGTTTGGAACCGAATACGGGGCACATTGCTTACGGCCGATGTCATCGACGGCAATGCACTGGAAAAAGTGCTTTCAGCAACCCAGAACAAAAGGAAACTTCCAATAACCTGGGAGCATGAATCAGGCCGTACAAAACATTATTTTACTATCGACAGTGTTAAACGAGAGGAAGTTCAGGCAACGATTCTGATTGCCTGGGACGGTTCATCCATTGGGGTTGCATCAAAAGGGAAGGAAGAGTTTGCCATTCCTTCCCTCAGCGATTTTAAAGTTCTTGGCGCGAAAGTTATTCAGCAGCCTTCGCAATACATACAGGTTCGTTTTTCGGATCCTCTGGCCAGAAACCAGAATCTGGACGGACTGATCAGGTTAAGTAACGGCGTATCCCTCACCTTCACCATCGAAGGGAATATTGTCAATGTATATCCGGCGGTTCGTCAGAGCGGTTCAGCCTCGCTCAGCATTGAACAGGGTATCAGGAACATCATGAACTACAAACTGCCCAGGACGGAAGTAATATCCCTTGCTTTTGAAGAGCTTAAGCCAGCTTTGCGGCTTACCGGTAAAGGGGTTATCCTTCCTTCTTCTCAGGGGCTCATTTTCCCGTTTGAAGCGGTCAACCTGAAGGCTGTTGATGTGCGCATTATAAGGATATTTGAAAACAACATCGCCCAGTTTCTTCAGGTAAATCAGCTTGACGGCACCAATCAGATGAAGCGGGTGGGTCGGCTTGTTTTCCGCCGGGAAATCCCTCTGACATCATCCACGCCCATTGATTATGGTGTATGGAATACCTTCAGCCTTGACCTGAGCCAGCTGATTAAACAGGAACCGGGGGCTATTTACCGGGTAGAACTTGGCTTCAGGAAAAAGCATTCCACGTATCCGTGCGCCGGCGGAAATGACCAGCAAACGGAGGAGGAAGAAGAAGCAGCAGAAGATGAAATGGTTGCTGAACAGGAATACAGCTATTGGGATGCCTGGGAGGGCTATGAATCGGGTTATTACGACGATGAAGAATATTACTATTATGAGGAAGAAGAACGGCGCAGCCGAAATGATCCCTGTTCCAATGCCTATTATCATGAGGGGCGGAAAGTAGCCCGCAACATCCTGGCTTCCGATCTGGGCATTATTGCCAAGGGAGGAAGTGACAAATGGCTCACGTTTGCGGTTACTGACCTGAAGACGACGGATCCTCTTTCCGGAGTTACTCTCGAGGTTTACAATTACCAGAAACAGCTCATTGCCGGCACTACAACCAATTCTGACGGACTGGCAAAGGTTCGGACCGACGGGATGCCGTTTCTTCTGATTGCCCGATCAGGAGACCAGCGGGGCTATTTGCGGCTGGATGAAGGTTCATCGCTTTCGCTGAGCACATTTGACGTATCCGGCGCTCCGGTTCAGAAGGGGCTTAAGGGATTTATTTACGGTGAGCGGGGTGTCTGGAGGCCCGGCGATACCCTCTTCCTTACCTTCATTATGGAAGACAAAGCCGACCTCATTCCCGAAAATCATCCGGTAATTCTCGAACTGGTTAATCCTATGGGCCAGCTGGTTAAGAAAATGGTCCGTTCCAAAGGTATGAACGGATTCTATCAGTTTACCATTCCTACTTCGGCCGATGCCCCAACAGGAAATTACACCGCCAATATCAAAGTCGGCGGCACGGTTTTCAGCAGGGTGCTGAAGGTCGAGACCGTGAAACCCAACCGGCTGAAAATTGCACTCGATTTTGGCACCGACCGGCTCTCCGTTTCCCGTCCCGATATTAAGGGAACCATGAAAGTTACCTGGCTGCACGGAGCCGTTGCAAAAAATCTCAAGGTCAATGTCAGGGCAACGCTGAATGCCATACCTACATCGTTTGAGAAGTATCCGGAATATGTATTTGATGATCCGGTACGCCGTTTTGAATCGGAAGAGCGTACGATTTTTGAAGGAAACCTCAATGAAAACGGAGAGGCTACGTTCTCCTCATCCATAAGGATTGACGATGCCGCACCGGGCATGCTCTCGGCAGCCTTTCTTACCAGGGTTTTTGAAGAAGGCGGCGACTTCAGCATCGATCGCTTTACCATACCATATGCACCTTACCGTACCTTTGTGGGCATCAGGGTTCCAAAAGGGGACAAAGCCAGGAACATGCTTCTGACCGATACCCTTCATACGGTTCAGGTAGTGACGGTTGATCCCGAAGGGAAGCCCGTATCGGCCAGAAACCTGGAAGTGAAGATTTATAAGATTGAATGGAAATGGTGGTGGGACCGTTCCGGAGATGATCTGGCCGACTACCTCGGAAGCAGCTACCACCAGCCTGTATATGCCACCACCCTGTCGACCTCAGGCGGGAAAGGCAGTTTTCAGTTCAAGATCAAATATCCCGAATGGGGCCGTTTTCTTATCCGGGTAGTTGATCCGGAAGGCGGGCATGCCACAGGAAAAATCGTATACATTGACTGGCCGGGCTGGGCCGGAAGATCGACGGAAAAAACGCCTTCCGGAGCTTCCATGCTGATCTTTTCGGCCGACAAAGAAAAGTACCAGGTTGGGGAAGAGGCTGTTATTACTTTCCCTTCGGGAGGTGCAGGCCGCGCCCTGGTGAGTATTGAATCGGGTTCTGGGGTTATTGATGCCTATTGGGTAAAAGCCGAAAAGGACCAGACAGTGTTCCGCTTTAAGGTTACTGAGGCTATGGCTCCCAATGTATATGTGCATCTGACCCTGGTACAGCCCCACGAGCAGACAGCCAATGACCTGCCCATCCGCATGTACGGGGTAATTCCCCTGCTGGTGGAAGATGCCTCAACCCATCTTGAACCGGAAATTATCATGCCGGATGTTATTAAGCCGGAGGAAAAGTTCACAGTAGAGGTGAAGGAAAAAAAGAGGCAGAACATGACCTATACCCTGGCTATTGTGGATGAAGGTTTGCTTGACCTGACGCGGTTCAGGACCCCGGATCCCTGGAGCAGTTTCTATGCCCGGGAGGCCCTGGGCGTCCGCACCTGGGATCTCTACGACATGGTAATAGGCGCCTATGGCGGAAAACTTCCCCTGCTTCTCGGCCTCGGAGGTGATGAAGAAGGAAAGGTTGCAGGAGCCAAAAGCCGGGCAACACGTTTCAAGCCGGTCGTTATGTTTGCCGGTCCGTTCACGCTCGATAAGGGAGAAAAGGCAACCCACACATTTACCATGCCGAGGTATGTTGGCTCTGTGCGCGTTATGGTCGTGGCCGGTAACGGCAGGGCTTACGGTGCCGCCGAAAAAACGGTTCCGGTAAGAAAGCCGCTCATGATCGCTGCTACCCTGCCGAGAATCCTCAGCCCCGGTGAAAAGGTTGACCTTCCCGTCACCGTCTTTGCTATGGAAAAGGAAATCCGCCAGGTAAAAATTGAAGTGGAAACCAACGATCTCCTGGTTCCTGCCGAGGGAAATACCCGTGTGGTTTCTTTCAGCAATCCGGGTGACGAAACCATAACCCTTCCTTTCCAGGTGGCATCAAAAACCGGGGTGGCGCGTGTTCGTGTTAAGGCAGTGAGCGGAAGCGAAACAGCCCGTTACGATATCGAACTGGATGTAAGAAATCCGAATGCACCTGTTACTGCTTACAGGGAAGGAGTCGTTGAACCCGGGAAAAACTGGGAAGCTGTCTGGCAGGGACCCGGCATGGCAGGAAGCAACAGCGGTGTACTGGAAGTTTCATCCCTTCCCCCGGTTGATTTTGGACGCAGGCTTAAATACCTTCTTACCTATCCTTATGGTTGCGTGGAACAGACTACTTCAGCTGTTTTTCCGCAGCTTTATCTGGAAGATGTTATGGAACTGAAGCAGGAGGAAAGGGAAACAATTAAGAAGAATATTCTTGCCGGCATTGAACGCTTAAAGCTGTTCCTGCGGCCCGACGGAGGATTCAGTTACTGGCCGGGAGTCAATGAATCAGATGACTGGGCCACATCCTATGCGGGTCATTTTCTTCTGGAAGCTGAAGCGAGGGGATACACGATACCGGCAGGATTCAAACCTGCGTGGATTCGTTATCAGAAAGCAGCCGCACGCGACTGGACTTCCGTGAGCGGCAAATACAAGTACCTGGCGTATCAACAGAGCGACCTGATGCAGGCATACCGGTTATTTACGCTTGCTCTGGCCGGATCGGCCGAAATGGGAGCCATGAACCGGCTGAGAGAAAGAAACGATCTGTCGGTTGAAGCCGCCTGGCGTCTGGCGGCCGCCTATGTTCTGGCAGGCCAGCCCGAAGCGGCACGGGAACTCGTCAAAGACAAAGGGACAAAATCGTCTGCCTACAAAGGTTTCAGCCCAACTTACGGATCGGCCGAACGGGATGAGGCTATGATTCTGGAAACCCTCGTTTTGCTGGGCGACAGGGGAAAAGCATTCCCTCTTGTTAAACACCTTTCTTCTGTTTTGAGCGGAGACTACTGGCTCAGCACCCAGACAACGGCCTACAGCCTGATGGCCATTTCGCGGTTCGCCGGCAAAACAAAATCAGAAAAAGGCTTAAAGTTTTCCTACAGCTTTACTCAAAGTAAAGGTGTAAATGCTTCTACTGAAAAGCCTGTAATACAGATTGATATACCAAAGAATCTTTCCGATCAGGGATCGGTTCAGATCAGCAACAAGGGAACGGGGATTCTGTATGCGCGGGTATTGATCACCGGCACGCCGGAAACCGGCAATGCGGTTACCAGCGAAAACAACCTGAAGATGCAGGTACGGTACCGCACGCTGGACGGACAGGCAATTGATGTGCGTTCACTTAAACAGGGAACTGACTTTATTGCCGAGGTCACACTGACGCATCCCGGAATCCTTGGTTATTACAAGGACATGGCCCTGACCCATGTGTTCCCCTCAGGATGGGAAATACGAAACCTTCGCATGGAGGATAACCAGTCGGCCTATCGTTCCGATGTGCCGCGTTATCAGGATATCAGAGATGACCGGGTGAATACCTTTTTTGACCTGCCCAAAGCCGAAAGCCGCACATTTGTGGTATTACTGAATGCGGCCTATACCGGAAAGTTCTGGTATCCGCCGGTACAGTGCAGTGCTATGTATGACGCAACAGTGAATGCTTCAGACGGAGGTATGTGGGTGGAGGTAATCAAATAGGCTAAACGCAGGAAGGAATTTTTTTACCGGCTGGCTGGCCAAATCGCCAGCCAGCCGATAAAATTTGCCCCTTTATACAGGATTGACACATGTTGTGCCTTGATTCGCCTGCTCTCCTGATGCGCAATGCGGGATAAAACTCCTTACCTGAATGGTGCAATGCGATTCAGGAAAATTTGGCGTAAATTTCGGCCGTAATAAGTACGATTTTATGGACAAAAAGGAACAATTCAGAGCTCTCATCGAGCAGGGTTATACCTGCAAGGGCGATAGTCTGGTTTTGGGTGCGGCCATGTACAACGGAGAGTGCCTGACAGGTGCCCATATCCGGATTCCTTTGCGCACCATGAACCGGCATGGTCTGATTGCCGGGGCCACAGGAACGGGAAAAACAAAAACCCTTCAGGTGATTTCCGAAGAACTTTCCGAAAAAGGGATCCCGGTTCTGCTGATGGATGTGAAGGGGGATCTGAGCGGAATAGCCATGCCCGGAGAAGAAAAACCCTTCATAAAGGAACGCCACCAGAAAATAGGTTTATCTTACTCTCCAAAGGGCTTCCCGGTCGAATTGCTTTCGCTTACCGGCAAGGATGGTGTATCGCTGAGGGCGACCGTTTCGGAATTCGGACCGGTGCTGTTGTCCAGAATCCTCGGCCTGAACGATACCCAAAGCAGTGTAATGGCAGTCATTTTCAAGTACTGTGATGATAATCAGCTTGCTTTGCTTGACCTGAAAGACATTCTGCAGGTAATAAAATTTATAACCGGCGAGGGGAAGGCCGAATTCGAAAAGCAGTACGGGAAAGTCTCGGCCGCAACAACAGGGACCATTATGCGGAAAATAATGGAACTTGAACAGCAGGGAGCAGAGCATTTCTTCGGGGAACTATCGTTCGAAATACAGGATCTTCTGCGCAGGGATAAAAACGGCCAGGGAGTGATCAGTATTGTGCGTTTGACGGATATTCAGGATAAGCCCAAGTTGTTTTCCACCTTCATGTTGTCACTCCTTGCTGAAATTTACAATACCATGCCCGAAAAGGGAGACATGGAAAAACCGGAACTGGTTGTATTTATTGACGAAGCCCATTTGATTTTTGAAGAAGCGAGTAAGGCACTGCTCGATCAGATCGAGACCATTGTCAAACTTATCCGGTCAAAAGGAGTTGGGATCTTTTTTGTGACGCAGAATCCAATGGATGTGCCCAACGAGGTTCTGGCACAACTGGGTTTGAAAGTTCAGCATGCCCTGCGTGCTTTTACTGCTCTCGACCGGAAGGCCATTAAGCTGACGGCTGAGAACTTTCCCCTGTCGGACTTTTATAAAACGGATGAGGTTCTGACCTCTCTCGGAATCGGGGAGGCGCTGGTAACTGCCCTGAACGAAAAGGGAATTCCTACTCCTCTGGCTGTGACAATGGTCCGGGCGCCCGGAAGCAGGATGGATGTCCTTACACCGGAGGAAATATCTGCCATCAACCGTTCTTCGGAACTGGTAAGGAAATACAATCAGGTGATTGACAGAGAAAGCGCCTATGAAGTGCTCGGGCGAAAAATGGAACGGATGCAGGAGGACAGGGAAAGAAAAGAAGTACGGGAAAGCAGGCCGGTACGGACACCGTATGGTACAGGATACCCTCAGCCCGGCCGTACAAGAAGGCCTTCCTCCTATCAGGGAATACCTCCTGTTGTTAAGGTACTGACCAGTGCTACCTTTATCAGGGGTGTTATGGGGGTATTGAAGAAGATGATGTAGCCGACCGGTTCTCAGATCAATGTTCCCGGCCCGCTTTGATTCCGAATGAAATGCCTGCCGGGGTTAATCAGAATAAGATACCATTCTTATTTGGGGTATAAGCATATTGTAAATCAGGAGCTTGCCTGCCAAGGGGGTTCCTGCACCCGTGATTATTTTGATTACTTCTGTGGCCATAATGGCGCCTGCGATTCCCGGCAATCCGCCAGGTATACCCAGTTCTTTTGCCCTGGCGGAATTTTCAGGAGTCAGTTTTGCAGGAAAAAGGTCGGAAAAGCCCGGACTGTTGTTGTACCGGAATACGGTCACCATGGCCGACCAGGTATGCAAAGCTCCGTATACAAGAGGTTTTGACAATGTGCGGGCTGCGTTATCGAGGGCACAGGCAGCCTCAAAACTGTCGGTAGCATCAACCAGAACATCATAGGGCCTGCAGATTTCAGGAGCATTTTCCAGGTTGAGGAAAATGACGTGTAATGAATATTTGTTCAGATGGTTCAGGCTGATCAGTCTTTCCTTTGCCACAATAGCTTTGTGTTTGCCCAGATCCATGCTTCCATACAGTATCTGGCGCTGAAGATTGCTTTCGTCAACCAGGTCGTTGTCGGCAATGCCAATTTCACCAACGCCTGCTGCAGCGAGGTACAAAATAAGCGGATTGCCCAGGCCCCCGGCACCGGCAACCAGAACCTTCGCCTTCTTGAGCTTTTCCTGACCTTCAATGCCGATTTCGGGAAGCATCGTCTGGCGGGCATACCGACGTACTTCCTGGTTGTTGAGGAGAGAATTATCCATAGGCAAGAGTGTACAAAATGAAGCTAAAAATAATCAAATGGCATGATCTCTTTACAAGGTATCTATTTTTTTGTCTTCGTGCAATTTGAATTCATATTCCTTAAGTAAATCAGCCGGCTGACCCTGGGCCAACCGGCTGATTTTTTCAAGTGCTGCAGGAATTCTTAAAAAATAGGGTTCTAAGACATTTCTGACGTGCAAGGTATCAGAAGCTTAAACACAATCCCACATCAATCGGGAACAATTCCGGCCCTCTGTTTTTCTCAAACAAAGGGGTAGCGTAGTAATTTCCATATACCTGGAGATTACGGTAGCCAACCCTTGCCGTGTAGGCATAGCGCAGAGGCGAAAGGTTAAAATCATCACGGATTTTGTCTTTTTGTTTTCCATCCAGTTTATAGATTACCTTGGTATGGCTTCCGAGTTTAAGTCCTCCCACCACACCTACCGAAAAATACAGACGTTTCTTCGGAGGGCCCGGGAACTGGAATTCCAGCAAAAGAGGCAGGTTCAGGTATGTGGTAGCCAGTTTGGTTTTTTCCAGATTAATTCCGCGGGCACCGTAATCGAGCGATACGGTATTTCCCAGACTGTCCTTGGTAATGCTGTTGTTCCCGTCAAAATGGTAATTGTTGAAGGCAAAACCAAGTCCGGTAACCAGCCCGATCTTATCAGAATACAAGCCGAAACTCTGTTCGAACAGATTGAGGTTATAATTCCAGGACTTGCCGGTATTCAGGTCCATGAAGCGGTTTTCGTCGGTGCGCGACATGCTGAAATCCCTGTCAACAAAGTCATTCAGACCAAAGGCAAATCCGGCCCAATGTCCTTTCATCCTTGGATGGGAGGTTTTTTCTCCATGGTCTTCACCTTCCGTTTCAACTTCAACTTCTTCAGGAGCTTTTTTATCAGGCTTTTTATCTTCGTCAATTTCTGTCACTTTTACAATGGTCTCCGGGCCGTCTTCAATAATGGCAATGCCTTTTTTCCCGATTTTCAGGCGGACAGTGTCTTTCTTGTTATCGGCTGACACAATGATGACTCTTTCAGAAGAAGTACTGTCGGAAAGTTCATCCGGTTTTTCAGTGCCTGCGATCCCTGACGAATCAGAATCCTGCATGTAAGCCGGAATGACAAATGCTGTAAACACCAGCATTAATAGTAAACGTTTCATAGTTTTAATCATTAGATTCAACAATCTGAACAGGTTATTCTGTCAGTATGACGGACAGGAGGAGGATTTGTTACAGGGTTCAGTTATTTTTTTTTAACCGGAGCCGACAATGCAAACAGGGGGGATTCAAAATCCACGGCAATGAGATTTCCGTCGGGGCCATATTTTTTGTCGAGGCGGATTTTTGCTCCGGTAAGTTTGCCCAGACCATTGACACCAGCTTCAGCAATATCCCACAGGGTAATTGGTGTTTTGTCGTTTGCTGATACCGGCTTGATTCGCTTCCTTATTTCCATGGCGGCAAGTTCAGGCAGTGACAAATATTCTTCACGAGGTTTTTGCTGAAGGGTTGACGAAGGTGTTCCGGTCAGCGTTGCCTGCATTCCCAGCGAGGGATACGTATAAGGAACAGGCTGAAGAGGAATCGGCTGAACTTCTTTCAGCGCAAAATTCTCTTTAGTTTCATTCGACATTTGTGCTTGCGTAACCCGGGTCTTCCCCTCGGGCATTCCTGATTTTTCTGCCGTTGCTGTGTATTCCGGTTTGCCGGAGTTAACGGGCTGATCTACGGTACGGATTTCTTCAGAAGGTTTTTCTGCAGCAGGAACCTGAACAACGGTTGTACCGGCTGAAGGATGTGTTTCTGAAAAAGGTCTTTCCAGCAACAGGTACAAACCGGTCAGCAAGAGGAAGGAAGCGGCGGCTGCAAAAGCATTTCTGTAATACAAAAGGGTCCTTTTTCTGCCGCGGTATAATGCTTTTCTGGAGGGAAAGCGTATGGTAAGATCAGGAGAAAGGCGTACTTTCCGGAAAAGTTCAAGATCCTTTTGTTTTTCAGGGTGCTGGGTTAAATAGAGTTCCAGATTTTGCTCCTGACGCATGGTCAGAAGATTTTCTGACGAAGCAACGGCAAATTCTTCAAAATTATCAGTCGTAACTCTGGTCTTCAGCGCGAAATCCTTGTGAAGAGTGTTTTTCCCGGTAAAGGATTCATTTCCCGGAGTAAGGGAAAATTTGTCAATTTCAGAGAGCAATTCTTTCAGGTCAGGATTTTCACGGAGAAAGGCAAGAAAGAGGATGGTATCCTCGGGCGAAAGTTTTCCGTCGAGAAAGTCAGCTGCGTATACTTCAAAATTTTCTCTTGTAATCATATCAGATGACATTTTCGAGGCTTCCAATATAGTTTTTCAGAAAAACCCGTCCTCTGAAAATATATACCTTCACCTGGGATTCGCTGAGGCCGGTAATACGGGCAATTTCTTCATAGGAGTATCCTTCATAGTCGCGCAGCAGTATAACAGCTTTCTGAACTTCCGGAAGGCGGTTCATAGCTTCATGAAGAATTTCATTCAGGTCGCTGTAATGGGTATTGTGTGTGTCCATTTCATTTGGCATTTCATCGGTGAATTCCTGGCGGCTATCCTTTCGCAGTATGTCAATCATGGTATGGTAGGCGGCTGTAAACAGGTAACTTTTTGCTTTGCTGAATTCAACCGTATCGGCCCTGGTCCAGAGTTTTTCAAAGGTATCCTGCACAATATCCTTTGCCCTTTCCGCATCCCTGAGATTCTTCAGAACGAAGCGGTACAGGCTGTCGGCATACTGGTCTACACACAGGTTATATTCGTCAGTGGTCATGTTCTGGCCGGTAGTGTAAATAAGACGAATGTAACCAAGAAATGTTACACCTGAGAAGGAAATTATTTTCCGGCGCAATCAAAAAAGGTACTGACGGGTGTTTTTTGTGAAGGCCCGTGAATTGAAAAAAAATACAGCCGACTGTTACCAATGGCCAGCCGGCTGTATTGGAAAAGCTTCTGAACTCAGAACGGGATGCCTGCCCTGAAAAAGATCACATCCAGAATCAGCCCCAGAAGGAAAAGTGAACCAAACTGACGGTTATAAACGAATGCATAACTGACAAGATACAATGGCCAGCTTCCTTTTGGGATATCGTCAGGTTCTGACGAAGGACGGGGTCTGGAAAATATACGGATGGTTTTAAACAGTTTTGGCAGGGCAAGCAATACGATCAGCACCGAAGCACCAGTCATTCCTGTTATGACAATCATTGCTACCAAAAGATACTGAAGTATTAAAAGACTGATGGTAAGGTACCTGGCCGATTTTTCTCCAACAATCACCGGCAGGGTACGAACGCCTTTTCCCTTATCTTCCTTAAGTTTGTCAATGTGTTTGCCGAGAAGCACCGATGTCGGACCGAGCGCATAAACAAGACTGATCCATAATACGCTCCAGTCCCATCGGCCGCCTGAGACCACAAGGAAAGTGCCTCCTACCATGAGAGGTCCCCACACCAGAACAACCGAGGGTTCCCCGAGCCCGTAATACTTGAGCGGCCATGTGTAAAACAAAAGGAAAAAGAGACCCGCCAGCATAAATACCAGGGCCGGAAATCCTGAATGAATGACAAGATACAAGCCTGTGGCTGTTGCAAGTGCACCTGAAATAAAAATGTAGGTGAGAAACTGCCGGGGGTTCAGGAGTCCGTGCTCAAGCGCCTGAGGACCGTATTGGGCACGGTAATAATTGTTATGGTCAATCCCTTTCCGGTAATCCACATAATCGTTGATCAGATTGTTGGTGGCATGGGCAAGGACAAGGCCTGTCAGTGCAAGCAGGAACATGAACGGAGAGAAGGAACCTGTCCGGAAAGCCAGAAGCCCCCCTATACCTGCTGAAAGTGCCGTCATTACAAACACGGCTGAACGGCTGGCAATCAGCCATCGGGAAATGATATCCAGATGGTTCCATTCTTCCTTCGAAATCCGGGGAATGACTCTCAGAGCCTTCCCCCACATAGCTACATTTATCATAACACGCTGATTTATTTGTTATAGTTGTAACAACAACCGACAAAAGAAAAAGGTTCAACTTCAAAATTTTATATCGCATTCAGAGATTTTTTTTACTTTTAACTTTTTGAAATATATTTTTGCACCGAATAAAATTTCAGAAATATGGCTGAACATATTGGAGAAATTATCCAGGTTATTGGTCCGGTTGTTGACGTCAGTTTTGAGAATGCAGGCGGGGACCTCCCGAAGATACATGATGCTCTGGAAGTGATGCGGGACAATGGCGAGGTTCTGATTGTTGAATGCCAGCAGCATATAGGAGAAAACAGTGTTCGGGCCATTGCCATGGATTCAACCGACGGGTTGTACAGGGGGATGAAAGTCCGGGCTACGGGTGGTGCCATCAAAATGCCCGTTGGTGAGCAAATCAGAGGTCGTTTGCTGAACGTTACCGGCCAGCCGATTGACGGACTGGAGAAATTCAGTATGGAAGGAGGGTATGAGGTTCATGGCAAACCGCCTAAGTTTGAGAATCTGAGTACAGAAACGGCCGTACTATTTACCGGTATTAAGGTTATCGATCTGCTGGAGCCTTACGCCAAAGGAGGAAAGATCGGGCTTTTCGGCGGTGCCGGTGTAGGGAAGACGGTCATCATCATGGAACTGATCAATAATATAGCCAAAAAATATTCCGGACTTTCGGTTTTTGCCGGAGTTGGAGAGCGAACCCGTGAAGGAAATGATCTGCTGAGGGAAATGATTGAATCGGGAGTAATCCGCTACGGTGAAGGATTCCTTAAGTCAATGGAAGAAGGGGGCTGGGATCTGTCAAAAATTGACCAGGAAGAACTGCGCCGGTCGCAGGCAACTCTGGTCTTCGGACAGATGAATGAGCCGCCCGGAGCCCGTGCAACCGTTGCTCTTTCGGGCCTTACCATTGCCGAATCGTTCCGTGACGGTGATGAGAAAAGCGGAGGCAGGGATATTCTTTTCTTTGTTGACAATATTTTCCGTTTTACCCAGGCAGGTTCTGAAGTATCGGCGCTTTTGGGCCGTATGCCTTCGGCTGTAGGATACCAGCCAACCCTTGCCACGGAAATGGGGCTTATGCAGGAACGTATTACTTCCACCAAACGGGGCTCCATTACTTCGGTTCAGGCAATTTATGTTCCGGCTGACGACCTTACTGACCCTGCCCCGGCAACAACCTTTGCCCACCTCGATGCTACAACGGTGCTCGACCGGAAAATCGCAGAGCTGGGAATTTATCCTGCGGTAAATCCCCTTGACTCCACTTCGCGCATTCTGACTCCGGGCATTGTTGGCAAGGAACATTATGAAACGGCACAAAAGGTCAAGGAAATACTGCAACGGTACAAGGAATTACAGGATATTATTGCTATTCTCGGAATGGATGAACTTTCGGAAGAAGATAAACTGGTGGTGCACCGGGCAAGAAGAGTGCAGCGGTTTCTCAGCCAGCCGTTCCATGTGGCATCGCAGTTTACCGGAATTCCGGGTGTGCTGGTGTCCATTGAAGACACCATCAAGGGTTTCAATATGATATTGAACGGCGAGGTGGATAAATATCCTGAAATGGCTTTCAACCTTGTTGGAACAATTGAAGATGCCATTGAGAAAGGGGAGAGAATGATATCGGAAGCCAAAAAATAAACGGGGATGAAGCTGGATATAGTCACACCCGAAAAAAATGTATTCTCAGGCAAAATCAGCCTGATATCGGTACCCGGAGCAGAAGGATGCTTTGAAGTACTGCCCAACCATGCTCCTATTTTAAGCCTTCTGGAAGAGGGAAAAATTAAGGTTATTACCGAAGACGGTCAAAAACTTATCTTTCAGATTGAAAGCGGAGTTATTGAAGTAAAGAGCAACAAAATCATTGTTCTTGCTGAGAAGCTGAAAGAAGTTACCGGCCAGTGAGCGAAAGCTATTTTCTGACAAAGATAAAATCACCGCCTTCATCGCCTGTTTCACGTATTTCTCCGAACTGGGGAATCTGATTGTTTGCACTGTTGTTAATCACTGCGGTTTTAAAACTGTAAAACAGTTGTTCGGCGGAAATGAACTTTTTATCGTTGTTCTGAAGCCTCTTGATCAGGTACTCAATAAACACACTCCGGTCGGGTACGGCATTCAAGGCACCGCTTGTCATGGCCTTGCGGCTGGGGTAGCGGTAAAGTTCCTGGATGTCGGCTGAAGCGTCTGTAAAGGCTTCCCGTGTTTTAAAAATCGACCCGCCGAAGCAGGCATCAGTAATCAAAAGAGTATGCCGTGCATTGATCCCTCCGATATAGGTTTTCAGATCAGCATTGGAAAACCAGGTTCCCCTGTTTTTTTCGGAAGCATCAACCGGAAGCCAGAAACCCTGCTTCAGCTTTTCATCCCAATGACCATGTCCGGCATAAAAAATCAATAGATTGTCATCAGGAGTTACTTTTTCAACCAGGTCGTCCAGTGCTTTGGTAATCTGCTGGCGCCGGGGATTGCTCAGAAGAATAACATTTTCTCGGCTGAAGGTATAGAATTTGGTAAGTACATCATACAATGCCTGCGCATCTTTAACCGGCTGGTCAAGGTCATTGATATTCGGGTCCAGATAGTCCTGTATTCCGATGATCAAAGCATAATATTTTCCGCGGTTGATTTCTTCCTGGAATTGGGTTCCCAGAGTGGACTCCACGCTGATTCCATTCCTGCCATCCGTAAGAGGTACCGGAAAATCTTCCGTTTTTGACTGGGAGGAGGCTTTTGCCTGAGCTGAAACCGGTTCATTATCGTCTATGTCAAGTTTCCCTTTTTCTGCCCACACTCTGGAAGCAATCTGGGGTGTGATGATCTGAACACTGGCAGTTGTGGTTTCGGCAAATTGTTTCCGGCCCTCCATATTGGTTATCTGGTGCAATGCCTTAACTCCATAGCCGGCGGCAGGATTAAATTCAACAAAACAGGAACGTCCCGGAAAAGTCTCAATTACAAGCCGGTCAATTTCCTGGCCCTTTTTGTCAGTTACCCGTAGAATCAGTTTTTCAGAGTAAGCAATGCCAACAACGATCCATTTCCCTTTTGATTCCTGCGTGACAGCCGGATTGATTCCTTCGAATGTTCCGATATACTTGTCGCCGAAGTAAACCTTAAAGTCTTTGTCGCTGTTGGTTGATTTCTTCAATCGGTTGATATAGACAATAACATCTTCCTGCTGCTGCTGGGAAAATAAGGGAACAGCTGTCACCAGCAGAAGAAGGAGCAAGGAGAGTTTTTTCATGCGGTTTGGTTTTCTTAAACAGAACGGGAAAAGAAATGATTTCCAGAACAATATTACGAAAACAATCAGAAATGGTTACATTATTTGCATATCAGACGGTTGGCGTTCAGCAACACCAGGCTGATACATAAAATCATTCCGGGGATGCTGAAAAACGAAGTTTTGAGACATCCCCGGAAAAAAAAGACAAAAAACCGAAACTTATTTCTTCAGCTTACCCAGACGGGCAGTTACTTTCACCTTGGTGGTTTTTATGAAAATCTGATTGACAGTTTCTGTTTCAAATTGAGGATACAAAACAATGTCGTAGCCCGGGTTGTCCTTGATCATGTTGTAGATAGCGTACATGTTGACCCGTTTGGCAAGAAAGGACCCGATGATGGGAATTTCAAACCCTGAAATTCCGGATACTTCTCCCATTTTTTTATCAAAAAGGCGTGCCCAGTCAATGCCAAGGATTTTAACTTCCGTGGCTTCTCCTGAAACCTGGTCAGAATACTCGAAATCACCCTTGTTGAATTCAATATAATTATTGGGTGTTTTCATGGAATGGGAGGATACTGTACATTGTGCAAACAACAATGCAACCACTCCCGCAATAAGAAACAGTTTTAAAAATTTCATAGGCTTATTCATTTTGGTTAGAAAATACTGTTAGGCCTTTCAAAGGTAAGATATTTCACAAATCAGGCAAATGGGAACAAAATCAATAAATTATTACATAATGAATAGTAAACCAAGCAAATAGATGAAATTACCATTCGGTAGGCAATGATAAACGAACAGCTTTAATTGATAAATAAACAGACATTTTCCATAAAATTTGCCGTAATTTGCAGTTACTATCATCAGCATAATGAACAGGAAAGCATCAGTTATTACGTTACATTCTCACATACAGGAAGATCCAGTTCTTCCGGAGAGGATGCATTTAATGCGATTACTGGCTATGATTCTGGTTTCCGGAATATTTTTTCTTGGGAGCGGGGTTTCAGAAGCTCAGGTTGAAACGGATTTTCCGGCGTCCGACGGATTGACCGTGCATGCTGATGAATATATTCTGAGCGATACACTACCGTATATAGTGTTGTTTCATCAGACTGGTTCCAGCAGGGGAGAATACAAAGAAATTGCACCACGTTTTGTGCGCATGGGATTCAACTGCCTGGCGGTGGATCTCAGAACAGGGGGTGAAAAGAATTATGTCAGGAATATAACTGCCATGAACGCAAGAGCGGCAGGATTGCAACCGGGTTATTACGATGCCCTGTACGACATCCGGGGTGCTGTTTCGTATGCGGAAGGGAAGAGCAAAAAACCCATAATTCTGCTGGGCAGTATGTTTTCAGCCTCCCTCTGTCTGGTTGAGGCGGTCAATAATCCGCACGTTTCAGCAGTAATTGCCCTGAGTCCGGGTGAATATTTCGGCCGCCGAATTTCGGTAACCGATTCGATGCAGTTTCTTGACAAGCCGGTTTACGTTTATTCCACCCAGGAGGAACATCCGTATGTAGCCCGCATCTTTGAAAAAACAAGGGGGCAGGCTGTTACCATGGTTCAGCCGGTTAATGTTCCCGGTCATCAGGGATCCGCGGCATTGCTGAAAGAAAATCCTGAAAGTCACGAACTATGGCTTGCCCTGATGATATTCCTGAACAAACTTTTTCTGAGTGCCCAATGACCGTCAAGTTTCTGATTATCCGGTTCAGTTCCATCGGAGATATTGTTCTAACAACACCGGTTATCCGGTGCCTTAAAAAACAGGTTGAAGGGGCTGAAATTCATTATCTGACCAAACCGGCGTATGCTTCTGTCTTACGGGGTAATCCTTATATTGACCGGATTGTTCTGCTGAAACCTTCGGTAGGCGAAACCATCAGAGAACTGAAGGAAGAGGGGTATGATTACGTGATAGACCTTCATAACAGCCTTCGCTCCTGGCGCGTTAAAACAGCTCTTCCCTGGCTTTCCTTCAGTGTGAAGAAGCTGAACTGGCAGAAATGGCTCATGGTACAGTTTAAAATCAATAAACTGCCGGATAGGCATATTGTTGACCGGTATCTGGATACGGTGAAACTTTTTGACGTTGAAAATGACGGCAAAGGGCTTGATTTTTTTCTGTCTTCTGAGGACGAGGTGCCCCGGAGCGAACTACCCGCCTTTCTGCACGGAGGTTACATTGCTGTTGCCATGGGAGCCCGGCATACAACAAAACAAATTCCACCTGAAAAAATTGCCATGCTGTGCCGGCACTTCAACCGGCCGGTTCTGCTATTGGGCGACAAATTTGACGTTGCAAATGCTGAACAGGTTGTCCGCATGGCCGGAGGGAATGTGTTCAATGCCTGCGGGAAATTTTCCCTGCGGCAGTCCGCCTGGCTGGTTAAGCAGTCGCTGGCTGTTGTCACCCCTGATACCGGACTGATGCATATTGCTTCAGCCTTTAAGAAAAATGTCATCTCGGTGTGGGGCAATACCATTCCTGCGTTTGGCATGTATCCCTATCTGCCGGGAGAAAAATCCCGCATCTTTGAGGTCAACGGCCTTTCCTGCCGGCCCTGTTCCAAACTGGGTTACCCGTCGTGCCCGAAAAAACATTTCCGCTGTATGATGGATATTGATTACAAAGAGCTTGCTGAGTATGTAAACCAGATTACCGTCTGAAAGGTATTTCAAAACCCTTTTTTAAGGCTGGATCCTTTGACACTATTTTAAAATTGTCGGAAATTACATTGTAATGATGATTAAGATCATTTAGGGGAATTCTCCACCCGATAAAAAAAGATGTATCATTGTTAGCGTTAACGAACCAATTAATTCCGGGAATATGGATTATCTGAAAGTGCGGTTTGACAGGGAGAATGTCTGGTTGGAAGGCAGAGCCCTGAGGGATACTGACTGTGAAACAGTATATGCCCTGAAAAGTATGGCTGGTAACATTAAAGAAATTCACATTGATATAGAATACATGAATTGCTGCTTCAGCAGGGCATTGTATGCATTTCTATCCCGGATGGATAATGCGGAAATTTATTGGCACATCAAAGATCCTTTTTATGTTCATGCTGACTTGCCGGAATTGTATTCTGAGGTTTCAGGGCGTCCTATAAAACTCATTGACGAGACCGCGCTTGCGGTGGCATGACATCCCGGGAGACTGTCCCGGGTTATTGATTTTTCACAATCTCCGGCAGGATATTTTCTGAATCTTTGTACAAAAGCAGGCGGTTGCATGAGGCCGCCCCGGTTCCGATGGTTTTTCGTATATTGGGCCGAAAAAAGGGTATGAAACCCACATGTTTTACAAACACAAACACAGCGGTAATAAAATGCCGAACATGTGGGTTCCATCATACCATTGAAAATTAATTTTATTATGATGA
>Ga0315298_1003209_pt1 | contig 26401 bp, 21 predicted proteins | sample WHS_1_MG_FD_203077 | JGI IMG/M metagenome (GOLD analysis project Ga0315298, IMG submission 203077) | Extremophilic microbial mat communities from Washburn Hot Springs, YNP, Wyoming, USA - WHS_1_MG | ecosystem: Environmental > Aquatic > Thermal springs > Hot (42-90C) | place: USA: Wyoming... | reverse complement strand
GCAGCGCGGACCGCATCCTCTACACCATCTTTCAGTACAGTAACAAACGCTGGGCCGGATCCCTCCTCAAGGAGTTTACACACAAAAGTTGACACTACCTTGCCCTCCGGCACCGCCGGGTGGTAGAGTTGGCGCAATCCCAAGGAGCCGGCCCATGCTTCCCCTTTACCAGCGCGCCATTGAGGCCCATCGCCGGGCCTTCGCGGATCCCCCCGAGCCCCGGGTGGCGGCGGCGCCGGGCCGGGTGAATATCATCGGCGAGCACACCGACTACAACGGCCTGCCCGTGCTGCCCATGGCCCTGGACCGGGAGATCGCCATTGCCCTTTCCCCCGCCGGGTCGGCACGGGTGAGCCTGGTCTCGGGGGACGGGTATCCCCCGCACGAGTTCGACCTGGCGCCCGAGATCCCGCCGGCTGCTCCCGGGAACTGGGGGAACTATGCCCGGGCCGCGGGGCAGGCGCTGTGGGAATGGGCGGCAGGGCATGCCCCCGATCGCCTGCCCCTGCAGGGGTTCCGGGGCGCGGTCGCCGGCAACATCCCGCCCCAGGCCGGGCTCTCCAGCAGCTCTGCCCTGGTGGTGGCGGCCGCCTGTGCCCTGGTGGAGGTCAACCGGCTGCCCATCAGCCCCGTCGACCTGGCGGACCTGCTGGCCCGGGGCGAGCGCTACGTGGGCACCCAGGGCGGGGGCATGGACCAGGCAGCCTCGCTGCTATCGGTGGCGGGGTCGGCCCTGCGCATCGACTTCTTCCCCCTGCGCGCCCAGCCGGTGCCGGTGTTCCCCGGCGCCGCCTTCGTGGTGGCCAACAGCATGGTGCGTGCAGGTAAGACGGAGGGCGCCCGCCTCGCCTACAACACCCGGGTGGCCGAGTGCCGGCTGGGGCTGGAGATGCTCAAGGCCGCCGCCGGGCGGCAGCACCCGGCAGTGGGGGAGGCGCGGCTGCTGCGGGACTTCATGGAAGCGGTCCCGGAATGGCGGGAGGTGCTCGCCCGCCTGCCACAGTGGCCGCTGAACCTGAGACAGACCGCCGACCACGCAGGCCTCCCGGCCGAGGTCCTGCAGCCCTGCCTGCGCCAGCGGGATGGCTCCCTGCTGCTCGAGTCGGCGGGGGGCTTCCAGCCGGTGCGGCGCTGCCGGCACGTGCTTAGCGAGGGGGAGCGTGTGGGGCTGGCCGCCGGGGCGCTGGGGGAGGGCCGGCTGGAGGACCTGGGCCGGCTGCTCGATGCCTCGCACGAGAGTTGCGCCCGGGACTACGAGATCAGCACCGGCGAGTTAGACACCCTGGTGGCGGTGCTGCGGCGCCCGCGGCGCCCTGGGAGCGCGCCTGACCGGCGCCGGCTTTGGCGGGTGCACCGTGGCCCTGGTCCACCGGGACCGGCTGTCGGCCCTCCTGGACGGGGTCTGGCGGGACTACTACCAGAACTACCTCCCCGCCCGCGGCCTCCCGGTGCCCGAGTGCCGGGAAGAAGTGCTGTTCGCCGCCGAGCCTGGGGGAGGGGCGGGGGTGCGCTGAGCAGGCACTCCCGGCAATACCGCCGAGTGCTGCAGGCATGAGACGCTTCCTCGCGCTTGCCGCTGTGCTGCGTTGCGTTGGCAGGACGGGCTGCACTGCGGTGCAGGCGGCAGGCGGGGGCCATTATCGCGGGTCCAGGAGCACGATTCCCAACCGGGCAACCTCTTCTCTGCGGTTTTGTCGTATTGTTCTAACAATACCCCAGGTCGAGCGTAAACGGATCGCTAACCATGTGTTGACAACTGAACAGTGGCCACCTATAATCCCGCATGTTCAGGCCAGCCAGTGACGTACGCGCAACCCGGGGGGTGCCACTGGGTCTGGCTGCCGGGGGGCGAGCCCGGCGGCGGCTGGCCGACTCCGACCCACCCGTAAGACCAGGAGGTTGCCATGGTTCACCAAGCCGAGGCCAAGAAGAAGCCCGGTCTCCAGCCGATAGACCTCACGGAGTTGCTCAATTCGCTACAACTGGGCATTGGCCAAACGGCAGCGTTGTGCGGGGTCTCCATCCGCCAGCTCTCCTACTGGACTGATAAGGGCATCGTGCAGCCGGTGGACGAGGATCGCAGCCGCACCTATGACTATGCCGCGGTGGAGAAGGTGTCGTTGATCAAGCAGGCGCTCGACCAGGGGTACAGTCTGGAGGGGGCGGTGGCCGAGGTGGAGGCCTTCCTGCGCCGCCGCGAACAGGAGCGCAAGCGGATCGACGAGATGCCCGAGAGCGAACTGGAGCAGTTCGTGCTCTCCCAGGCCAACCAGATGCAGCAGCTGGGGGAGCGCATCCGCCGGGAGATCCGCACCTACCGCGTGAGCGGGGACTTGGGGCGGGTGGCGGCGTCCCTGGGCGGGGTGGAGCGGCTGATCTCCTTCTTTGAGGCCAACCCCTACACGGTGAACACCGCCCGTCAGATCGCGCTGCGGCTGGGCCGCGAGGTGACCGAGGTGGAAAAAGAGTTGCAGTTGCTCGAGCAAAAGAAGTTCATCCAGAAGATCAGTTACCCCGGCTCCGATGTCTACCGCTACATCCCGCAGCGCCGTCGCTAACTGACACCACTATTGGGCGTACTCGGAGCGCCCGTGCGAACCTGGAGGTAAGCGTAATGCAGCGTGTCAAAACCGGCATCGAAGGGCTTGACCAACTCCTGTACGGGGGCTTCCTGGAGGGAGATGCAGTGCTGGTGGCCGGGACCCCGGGCACGGGCAAGACCAGCCTGGGCATGCAGTACCTCTATAACGGTGTCACCAAGTATGACGAGCCCGGGTTCTTTGTGACTTTCGAGGAGTTTCCCGCCCAGATCTACCGGGATGGGCTCAACTTTGGCTGGGACTTTCGCCGGTTGGAGGAGGAGAACAAACTCAAGGTGCTCTTCACCTCCCCGGACCTCTTCCAGCAGGACATCCAGCGCCAGGATGGGCTGGTGCCGGAGATGATCCGGGAGGTGGGGGCACGCCGGGTGGTAGTGGACTCCATCACCCATTTCCAGCGCCTGGCGAGCGACCCCGGGCAGTTCCGGGAGATCATCTACGGGGTGATCAATGCCCTCAAGCACATGGGCCTGACCTCGGTGCTCATCCGGGAACTGGACCCCCAGACCATGTCCACCAGTGAGGAGTACATCGTGGACGCGGTGCTCTACCTGAGCGGAGAGCAGGTGGGGGCGGAGCGCATGCGCTACCTCGAGATCGTGAAGAGCCGGGGCTCGAAGAGTAGCCCCGCACGCAGTCTCTATTTCATCCAGGACAGCGGCCTGCGCGTGCTCTCCCCTTACCGGGAGCCCTTCTTCCGCTACCACGAGGCCGCCTCCACCGGTATCGGCCAACTCGACGACCTGGTCGGGGGAGGCATCCCCTACGGCGCCTTCTACCTGGTGGAACTGGGGTACGGCGTGCAGCAGCGCGCCTTCACCTACAACTACATCAAGGAGACGCTGGCGGCCGAGGACCACTACGTCAATATTGACGGCCGCACCGACCTGGGCCAACTCGAGGAACTCCCGGCCTGGCCAGAACTGAAGACCATGCTCGAGCAGGCGGAGAAGGCGGGGCGCGTGCACTACCTGTCGGCGCTCCCGGGGGAGCGACTGGCCGAAAGCATGGAGGAGGTGCTGCGGCAGACCGAACCTGGCCGCCGGGTGCGGGTGCAGATGGACCTCTCCCGCATGCACGGCGCCCAGCCCGAGGCCTTCTTCCCTACCATGAACCGGCTCACCGACCTCAATCGCCAGTACGACGGGGTGGCGCTCGGGATCCTCAATCCCCGGGCCATGGACGAAACCACCCTGGAGCGGGTCCGCTCGGCCGCCGACGGCATCGTGCGCATCTGGACTGAGGGCAGTTACAATTTCATTCAGACCGTGAAGGCAGTCAACTCGGTGCGCACCCCCATCAGCGCCCTGGTGGAGGTGCCCGACCCACCGTACGTGCAGTTGCTGCGCTACTAAGGGAGGCGAGCGTGCCGGAACGCAATCGCAAGCAGGAAGCGGAGCCCACGCCGGGGGAACGTCACCCCGAGCGCGAGCGGCCCGAGCGCGAGCCGCCCGAGGCGCATGAGGCGCGCCGCCCGGAGCAGGTCAAGCACCGCGAGAGCAAGCACGGGGAACGGGCGGGCCCCGGTATCCCGCCCCGCCCGCTCCCCCCGCTGCCACGCAAGGTCCCCCAGGACCAGGGCCCGCGCAAGTAGGGCGCACTGCGCCCCACCGGCTTGTCATCCGAGCGGCAATCCCGACCGGGTCGTCTGCCTTAGCCCGCAGGGCGAAGGCGGATGCCAGGAATACCCGCCGAGGGATCTCGCTCCCTCTCCCTCGGTTGCCAACCTCACCCCCCGCCCCCCTCTCCGCCAGCAAAGAGGGGGAGCAAGCGCGCTGACAGCATCCCCGGCTCCACGAGTTCTCGCAGCGCGGTAGCCAACTCCCGCACGTACTCAGGCTGATGCCCGCAGGCAGGATGGGGGAGATGGTAGCAGGGAAGGTCGGCCATGCCCGCCAGGGCCAACGCCTCGCGCACCAGGGGGCGTAACTCTCCCGCAGTGCCTCCAGCCCGGCCAGGCGTTGGGTCTCCTCGGGGGTCAGCAGCGGATGGGGTAGGTTCCGCATTCCCGCACTGTATCGTAGAGCGCCAGCACGTTTTCCAGGGGCGTGCTGGGGGTGATCTCGCTGGAGGAACCGATGAAGAGCCCGCCCCCAGGGCCGGCCACGCGCAGAACGTGCTTCGTGGCCTCCCGCACCTCTTCGACTGTGCCCAGCGGGAGTACCCGGGAGCAGTCAACGTTACCCACCAGGATCAGCCTCTTGCCGTAGCGCTGTTTGAGGTAGCCGATATCCATGCCGGCCATGGGCTCGATGGGGTTGAGCCCGTCAATCCCGGCCTCCAGCATGTCGTCCACCAGGTCGGTGACGTTGCCATCGGAGTGAAAGATCACCTTGATCCCGGCCGCCCGCAGGGGGGCACAGACCCGCGCCAGCATGGGGATGAACGTACGCCGCAGGAAGGCGGGGGAGAACATCAGCCGCTGCTTGTAGGCGATGTCGTCTCCCAGGAAGAAGAGCGGGCCGAGTTTCGCCTCGGCGGCGACGGTAGCCATGCGCACCGCGTTCTCATTAAGCAGCGCCAGCACCCGCGCGATGTGCGCCGGCTCGTCGTTGATGGCGTAGGAGAACATCTCCAGCCCCATCAGCCCGAAGCCGGCGTGGAACCCGATGCCGCAGCCGGGCACGTACATGGTGTGGGGCTCGAAGCGGGCGATCACCTGGCGCATGTGCTCCACCCATTCCCCTCGCAGCCACTCCCAGGGGGTGGGGTCCTGCTGCCAGGCCCGTAACTCCTCGTAGGTGCGGATGGCGTGGGTGACCTCCCAGCAGGTCTGGCCAGAAACCAGGTGCTCCACGTTGCCGCTCTGCCGGCGCTCTCCTTCCTGCTCGACGCTATAGGAGGAACCGTAGCCCCGGCACAAGTCAATGCCCAGGCCGTGATAGGCCTTGACGTTGGCCTCCAGCAGGTCGCTTTCCCCGGGGGCAAAGTGCTCGAGCACCGCCCGGTTGTCAATGAAGTCCCAGATGGGCACGCGATCGCCCTCCTGGAAGTTGGCGGCACACATGATGCGCGCGCGGACGCGGGGGTCAAGCATGGCTGGCACCTCCAGGGCGAGACCGGCGGGCGGATTGTAGCAATCGGGCAGCATGACGGTCAACGCGTGTCGCTCCTGGGCATTGATGTCGCCTGCCCGGTGCATGCCTGGAGGGAGCGTGCTTGCGCGCGCCCTGGGGCCGCCCATACTGGGGGGGAACCTGGACTATGGAGGGCCACTATGACCCGAGAGATTCCGCGCGAGCAGTGGACGGACTACCTGGAAAGCGTGAGTGCCGAATTCCAGGGGCATCCGGTGACCATCCGCATCGAGAACCCGGAGGTGGGTGACGAGGTGCTGGTGGATAACCTCCCCCTGGTGGCGATCGAGCCCGACTTCAAAGAGCGCTCCAGGAGCGTGATTGTGATTACCGCCAAGCCTCTGGGGCCGGGGGCGGAGGGTATCCGCCACTTCATCAACCGGCCGCATGCCATCTGGGCCCAGCAGGATGAGGAGGGGCGCCCTCAGGTGATTGACTTCGAGTCGGAGGAAGAGGGCAAGACGCTGCTCAAGATTGCCTGATTGCGTAACGCGGGCGTCTATGTAGCAACTGCGCCTGCTCCTGTGCTCCATGCAGCCCCAAACCGGGCGACTCTGCGTTTCGGCATGGCTCTGGCGGCAATACTGATTGTGGAAGAACTAACCGGAGGGTAAGGCCATGTTGAGGCGGAGTGCCCTGGCCGGGTGGGTCCTGGTGGCCGCCTTGCTCTTGCCGGCGGCGGCACTGGGGCACCCCTCATCGGTCGGCTACACGCTGCGGTGGGTGGCAAGCACCAAGGCGCATGTAGTCACGGTCAACCTGAACGATCCGGACGTCAAGGTGGCGGCCGTGATCGCGGCCGGGGGGCTGGGCCGGTCGGAGACTTTCCGTTCCATCGTGAACCGCAGCCGGCCCGACGCAGCCATCACCGGCACCTACTTCGGCACCCGCTGCCTGATCCCGGTCGGCGACCTGGTGGTGGACGGCACCTTCGTGCACCTGGGCCGCGCCGGCTCAGGTCTGGCCATCACCCGGGACAACCGGGCCGAGATCATCCCCCGCCAGCAGGGCCGGCTCAACGGCTGGTCCGACTATGAAACCGTGATCTGCGGCGGCCCCACCCTGGTGCGCGGAGGCAAGGTGGTGCTCGATCCCCGTGCCGAAGGGTTCACCAGCGGCGCCCACTTCCGCACCGCCTCCCGCACCGCAGTGGGCATCACGGCCTGGAATAAACTGCTGCTGGTCTCGGTGGCCAAGCCGATTCACCTGGGGCGCATGGCCAAGGCAATGAAGGCCCTGGGTGCCAAGGAGGCCATCAGCCTGGACGGCGGCAGCAGCACGGCGCTGGCCTACGGACAAAAGGTGATCGTCTCTCCGGCCCGCCGGCTCACCCACGTGCTCGCCATCTATGCCAGCCGCACCCGCTACGAGCAGGTAATGGGCCTCAAAAGTCAAACCGCAGGTTAGGGGTGTCTCCCTCTCCCCTCGGCAGCGGCCGGGGTGAGGGGTTGAGGCGGGCGGCGGAGCCTCCGGGGCCCGTTCAGATTCCCAGCGTCCCCAGCGCGTACATGAGCGCGAGCACGCCCAGCACGATCACTACGGCCACCACCACCGCGGCCAGGGACCGGGTCGGCTCGTAGTCCTTGGCGTCGATGGCCCGCACGGTGCGCGCGAAGATCCAGGCGCCCCCGATTACCGCCAGCAGCCCGAAAATGATGAATGCTGCCCCCACCATGGCGCTACTGATCACTCGATGCCCGCTGTGCACCGGCGCCAACTGCAGCCGCAGTTTCGCGATCAGCACGCCAAAGCCCATCATCGAGAGCCCGGTGCGAATCCAGGATAACAGCGTGCGCTCGTTGGCCAGGTGCTCGCGCACGCGGGCGCTGTGGTATTGCTCTTCGGCCATCGTGACCTCGAGTCTCTCACCCCCTCTCCCCCCGGGTGAGGGCCGGGGGGATAGGGGGTGGTGGCTCGCTACCCCCCCATTCTCTTCACTCGGTCCTGCACCTCGGCCGAAAAACGATCAATATGCGCCTGCAGGTGCTCGGCCGGCTTCAGGTTGGGGTCCAGCATCAGCGGCGTGAGGTCCATCCCGAAACTGAGCATGGTCGTCTCATCGGTCCCGTGCGAGGCGAAGTAGGTGGCGTGCGCCCGGCGCCGTCCCAGAGTGGCCAGGTCATAGCGCTTGCCACCGCAGACCTGGCTGTCGAAGATTCCCAACAGCCCAGCCGCCAAACCCTCGTGCCCCCCCACGTCGAAGGGAACCTTGTCCGCGTCGGTCATCCAATCCAGGTCGCGCCACACCTCGCCGCCCCACACCTTTTGGGGACGTGCGTCCGCCGGCAGGGAGCGCAGTGCGGCAATCAGGCGCAGGGCCGCCGCCACGTGCGTGTCATGCTTATCCGCCAGGTTGTGCGTGTAGACGTAGCGGGGCCGGGCTGCCAGCAGCAAGTCGCGCAAGTCGTGCTCGGGTTCCCGGCGGGAGGCATCCTTCAGCGTCGCGCTCGGGTAATTCAGCAAGGCCACCGCAGCATATTCCCCCATCACCGCGGCTTTCTTCTGCTCAGCCCGGCGCACGGCCTGCATCTGCTCGTCCGTGTAGTCCCGGTACAGGTCATCCCGGGGGCTGCCCGCGCCGTCAGCGACCACCACCCCGGTAAACCAGGCGTCCTGCCGGCCGAAGCACTGCAGGATGCCGTGAAACGAGGTGATCTCCAGGTCATCGGGGTGGGCGCCCACCGCCAGGTGAGTGGTGCGGGCCAGGGCCTGAGCGACGGGCAGGCCGTCGGGCACAAAGATCTCGGAACCTGGGAACCGTAACTCCATATCCGCTCCTACCTGGGGATGGCCGGCAGGCTGGCGGCCGCCACCGCTTGGCCCACGCGCTTGCTGGTCTCGTCGGGGAGGTGCATCTGGCAGCGCTCGCGCAGACTGGGGAAGTCTACATTGATCACCTCCCGGGCCCGGTCAAGCATGATCGCCCCCCCCTCACCCGAAGTCACCCTCCCCAGTACCAGCACGTGCCGGAAATGGTAGAAATCCGCATAATGGGCGATGGCGTAGCCCAGTTCGCAGCCCAGGGTCTCGAATACCCGCCGCGCCCGCACGTCGCCCTGGGCGAGCAGATCCTGCACCGCTTTCAACTGCTCGGCCGGGGTCTGCGTCGGATCCAGTTCGATCCCCGCCCGCGGCGCCAGCCGCACCACCCCCGTCTGTGAGAAGTACTGCGCTCCCACCCCGCGATCGCCCGACCACTCGTCCATCGGGGCGTCGGGGTTAGCGTCAAAGGGGACGAAGGCCAACTCATTCAGGCGAGTGGTCAGGTTGCCCTTGGTGTCCACGTACCCTCCGGCCTCGGAGGAACCCATGGCGATCCCCAGCACCGCGTTGTCACGCAGGGACATCGCCCCGGCCAGGGCGGTGACATCGCCATCGTTGGCCACCTCCAGGGGCACTTTCCACTCCTGCTGCAGGCGCAGGAAGAGGTTCTTCACCTTGCTGTCGAAAAGCGGCTTGGGCACGCCCCGGAAGAGCGAGGCCACCGCCACCCGGTTGTTGATATAGATGCCCGCCGCGCTTACCCCGATTGCGTCTACCCGGGGCATGTGCGCGGCGGCCGCCTTCAGGGCGGCGTTGATCTCCCGGTAGTGGTAGTCGGGGTCCGCCTGCGCGCGGGGGTTCCACACCACCTCCTCGCTGAAGACCACCTCGCCCTCCACCACCGCTGCCACCTTGCGGTCGCTGGCACCGGCGTCGAAGCCGATGCGGCAGCCGTCCAGGTGCCGGCCGATCATCACCGGGCGCTCGCCCGAGGCGACGATATCGCCCTCCACCCACTCCACGCTGAAGGGGCACTCGTACACGCCGGCCATGAACTCGGCGTCAAAGGCCCGAGGCCCGCCCGGCCCGTACACCTGCGCCAGGTGGTCGGCAATCTCCCGTGGACCTGCGACCAGCACCCGGCATCCGCCACGCTGCCATAGCAGGGTCTTCACCAGACGCTCGGCATACCACAGGTTCGCTGAGGCCTCGGCCACCTGCGGGGCAAACACCTCAGTGGCATAGCGGGTAACATGGCCCTCCTCCCGCTCCAGGCCGATCACCAGGGGCACGCTGCGACCCGAGGCGCGCACCGCGTTCTGGTAATTGCGATTGACCGCCGCCAGCGGCAGGAAGTCCTCCTCCAGGGGCGGCGTGACCCGGGGGCGGGAGATGAAATTTGCGATAGCCATGGGTACAGTTCCTCGTTGCGCGTCCGGGTGCGCCCGGCAGCAAAAACCAGGGGCAGGCAAGCCCACTGCCACAACCTTCTCTGTTCCAGCCCCACCGGCCTTCTCCTGCCGTAGTGTGGGGCGGCAAAGAGCGCTCAGGCCCCCGCAATCCGCGGCATGCGGGTGGGCTCGCACTCCAGCACCGCCTGCAGGAAGCGGTGCATCAGGCGCGCCCGCACCGGCAGCGCCTCCGGGTCAGCCCAGCGGTTGCGCACCTCCCCGGGGTCCTCCTCCAGGTCGAAGAGACTGCCGTATTCCTGCCCCCGGTGCACGGTCAGTTTGTAGCGGCGGTCGATGTAAGTGCGCAGGTGCATCGCCGTCGGTTCGAAGCGGTCCTCCACCACCACCCACTCCCGCTCCGGGGAGGGCTCGCCATACCAGAGCGCGTGCTGGTCGCGGCCAGTCATGATGCCCGGGACGGGGATCCCCACTGCTCCCAGGAAGGTGGGCGCCAGGTCCACCAGGCTCTGCAGGGCGGCGCTGGTGACCCCTGCGGCGATGCGCCCGGGGAAGCGGGCCAGCATGGGGACGCGGAGCAGATCTTCGTAGTGGAAGGGGCCCTTGGCCCGCAGGCCGTGCTGGCCCAGGAAGTGCCCGTGATCGGTGGTGAAGACCACCAGGGTGTCATTCGTCAGCCCCAGCCGGTCGAGCGCCCCCAGGATGCGGCCGACGTGGTAATCCAACAGGCTGATCATCCCGTAGTAGGTGGCGATACACCGCTGCTGCTCGGCCTCCGCGATCAGGTGCGAGTGCATGCCATGCGGACCGAAGCTCTCCCGATAGCGGGAGAAATCCGGCCGTTCCTCCTGGGTCATCGCATAATAGGGCGGGTTGGCGTCATGCTCGCCAGGGGTGAGCCGGCCGGGGACCATGTCGGCAGGATCATACATGCCGGCCCAGGGCTCGGGCACCAGGTACGGCGGATGGGGGTCGTGGAAACTGGACCACAGGAAGAAGGGCTCGTCCTGCTCCCGGCGTTCCTCCAGCCAGGCGATGGTGCGGTCGGCCGTCCACTTGCTGTAGTGGTATTCCTGGGGCAGGTCCCACGCATGCTGCCGCCAGGGCTCGTCGGGGTCTACCGGCCACTTGCGGAAGTGGTCGCGCCACGACTTCAGCCCCTGCTCTTCCATCCAGATTGCATAGTGCTCTCCTACCAGGTGCTCGTCGGCGTGGTTGCGGCTCACCTCCACATGCTCGAAGCCATACCAGGGTCCATGGAAGCCCCGCCAAAAATCCAGATTCCGCAGGGTGGGGTGGCATTCCAGCGACTCGCTGCCGGGCTGGGAGGCGAGCGGTTGGAAGTGGGCCTTACCGATGAGCGCAGTGCGATAGCCGTGGGCCTGTAGCAGGTCGCCCACCGTGGGCACGTCCTCGGGGAGTTTCACCCCGATCGTCCAGCAGTGGTGCTGCGAGGGGTACATGCCGGTGATGATGGTGGCCCGTGTGGGCGAACACACCGGGTTGGGGCAGTAGGCGCGCGTGAAGCGGGTGCCCTCGGCAGCCAGCCGGTCCAGGGCGGGGGTCCGGATGCGGGGGTTGGTGACCCCCAGGGTGTCGTGGTGCTGCTGGTCGGAGGTGATAAGCAGGATGTTGGGCCGGCCCTCGGGCATGGGACGCCTCCTGCGGCTTGCCGGGTAACCCCTATCTGCTTCGCTCCCGGCGGGCGGGGGTCCTTGCCCGGCAGGAATGCGCCCCGCCCAGGGCCAAGTCTGCGCGCAAAGGAGCCTGCATGAACCTGGTGCTGGTGGCGGCGCTGTGCCTGCTGCTGTTGTGCGTCGTCCAGGGGGGGACGGCGGCGCCTGCCCCGGCCCCGGGGTGGGCACTGGTCACCCCGGAGGCGGCCTTCAGCATCCGCGACACCGCCGAGGGGGTGGTCTTCAAGGACAGGCTGTGGCTCAGCAACGGCTACTACAACGGCAACGTGCTCACCCGCGACCTGTGGACCTCCCGGGACGGCGCCAAGTGGGAGCGGGTGTCGGAGGCCACGCCCTACGACGGCTACAGCGAGATGGTGGTCTACCGGGGGAAGATATGGGCGGTGAAGGGCAGCGTGTGGTGCTCGGATGACGGCCTGTCGTGGACCCAGGTGCTGGCGCAAACTCCCTTTGGGGTGCGGGGCTACGGCGAGTTGGTGGTGCATGCCGGCGAGATGTGGCAACTGGGCAGCGGGGAGGACGTCTGGCACTCTCGCGACGGCAAGAACTGGGTCGCGGCCAACGCCCACGCCCCCTTCGGCTCCCGCTACGCCTCCGGGGTCGCGGCCTTCGCCGGCCGGCTGTGGGTGATGGGCGGGGCCACGGAGCGGGAGAGCGATCCGGCGGAGAAGCACTACCCCCGGTTCACCACCTTCAACGACGTCTGGTCCTCCAAAGATGGCGTGACCTGGGAGCGGGTGCTGGAGCATGCCCCCTGGTCGCCGCGGATGTGGTTTGCCGCGCACGTCTACGCCGGCCGGTTGTGGGTGCTGGGCGGCTTCAGCAACCGGGAGGGCGCCAACCTGGGCGACGTCTGGTCCACCCGCGACGGGGTGCACTGGGAACAGTTGAAGGCTGAGCCCACCTGGCAGCCCCGCCACGAGCCGACCTGCTATACCTACCAGGGCAGCCTGTGGGTGGTGGCCGGCAACTGTTGGCCGCTGATGAACGACGTCTGGCGGTTGACGCTGCCTGCCGGCCATGCAGGCGGATAGGCGAGTTCGGCGGATAGGCGGATAGCAGGGGCATTGCCATGCGTGCCCGCAAGGGGCTGCACGTGAATCCGCCAAGCGCCGCTGTGGTATAATCCGGCGCATCCCCACCCCGGAGGCCTGCATGCCCGTCACCTTGGCCGATGCCGTCGCCGTCGCCGAGCGCGCCCTGGGCGCGCTCGCGCACCTGCCCGTTGACCTTGCCGAGTGGAAGTTCCGTCTGTCGGCGCCGCCGGAGGCCTCTCGCCCGGATTTCGATGACTCGGAGTGGGTAACCGTGCCCATGGACGAGTCGTGCTGGGAACGGGAATCCTACGGCTGGTATCGCTATCGGCTGGAGGTGCCGCCCAGGCTGCGGGGGTTCCCTACCCGGGGCCGTCCCCTGCTGCTGGCGCTGCGGGTGCGGGAGCGGGGGGAGTTGTACGTGGACGGCAAGCATTGTGCCACTGTCTCCGGCAACCACGACCCGATCCCGATCGTGCCCACTGCCGAGCCCGGGCGCAGCCACCTGCTGGCGCTGCGGGTGAGCACCGCCTCCGACCGGCTGGCCCTGAGACATGCCCACCTTACCCTGCCGGAAATGGAGGCCCTCGCCCGACCGGAAGCCTTCGAGACGCTCCTGCGCAGGGCCGTGCAGTTCTGCGCGCAGGCGGAGGCCCCCCGGGAGGGGTGGTTCTTGGCGGTAGCGACCGCCGCCCGGATGGCCCTGCGTGCGGCAGACAATCTGCCTCGCCGGGACGCCCTGTTGCGGCAGGCGGGACAGAAACTGGCACCGGTGCTGCACGCGATGGCCGAGACGCCGGCCTTCCTGGCCCCGCCCTACCTGCAGGACATGACCACCACCGGGGTCACCGTGCGCTGGGAGACCTTCGGCGAGTTCGGGGGCGAGGTGGAGTACCGCGAGCACTTGTATGCCAAGCCCGTGCGGATCAAGGTGGCGCCGGGCTCCCTGCAGGCAGTGCGCCTGGAAGGCCTGCAGCCCGGCACCGCTTACATGTACCGGCTGTGCCTGGGCGGGATCACGGGGCCCTGGCATACCTTCCACACCGCGCCCCGCGACGCCAGGGCGGTGCGCTTCACCGTCTGGGGGGACAATCAGAGCCACCCCGAGATCAGCGAGCACATCGCCCGCCGCATGGCTGCCTGCGCGCCGGACCTCTGCCTGACCGTGGGCGACATCGTGGGCTCCGGCAGCGCCGGTCATCAGTGGACGGCCGAGTACCTGTGGCCCCTCCGGGCGCTCTCGGCGGAGGTGCCCACGTACGTCGCCATGGGGAACCACGACTGGGCCGGCGGGCGCGGGCTGGCCTGGTATGAGCGCTACTTCACCCACCCCGCGGGCTCGGGCAGCCGGCGCTGGTATGCTTTCGACTATGGGCCAGCGCGCTTCGTGGTGCTCGACGTGCACGGCCATGACGGCCCGCACGGCGAGCGGGTGAACCCCGAGCAGTTCCGCTGGCTGGAGCACGAGTTGGCGGACGCCGCCCGCAAGGCCCGCTGGATCTTCCTCTTCGTGCACGAGCCGCCCTACTCCGAGTGCTGGTCCGGCGGGTACTACGACGGCGAGCCCCACCTGCGCGCGGAGTTGGTGCCCCTGCTCGAGCGCTACGGGGTGGACATCGTGTTTTCGGGTCACACCCACGACTACGAGCGCGGCCTGCCCCACCCGCCCTATGACCCCGCGACGGGCGAGGGGAACACCGTCACCTACATCATCACTGGAGGCGGGGGCGGAGGGCTGGACGACCACAAGTACTACGAGTGGCCGCAGATCGATATCCCCGCCCACGCGGCCGACCCCACCACCGATGCCGCCGACGACGGCCGCTACTACCGCCACCACTTCTGCCTGGTGGAGGTGGAGGGCGAACGCCTGCAGCTGACCGCCCATGCCCTGGAGCAGGACGGGACCTATCTCGGGGTGCTCGACCAGTTCACCCTGCAGGCCCGGAAGCGATAGCCCGGAGGGGAGACAGCCATGACCGACCGTGCTCGGCTCGCCCTTGCCCTGGTGTTGCTGGTGCTCGCAGCCGGCGTGCTGCCGGCCTCGGTCACCTGGCTTGCCCCCCCTGCCCGGCTGGTCAGCGAGAGCGTCAACTTCGCCCAGAGTGGGACGGTGGGGGAGCGCTGGGAGGGCGCCATCGCCAATCCGGACGACCCCTTCCTCGTGCTCTCGCCGGTCTCCCTGGCGGCGGCACGCACCAGGTATCTCTACCTGCGCCTCTACGCGCCGGATGCCGAGCGCCTGCAACTCTTCTACGCGGGCCCGGGTGAGGGGTTCAGCGAGGAGCACAGCCTGCGTTGGGCCCTGCCCAGGGTTGCCGGCAAGGCGACGGTCTACCGGCTGGACCTCGCCTCCGCCCCCGGGTGGCAGGGGCAGATCGTCTCCCTGCGCCTGGACGTGGACGGCGCCCTGGCCGGCTCGCAAGTGGTGCTGACGGGGGTGGGGGTCTCCGCGCACCCCCAGGGAAAGGTCGAGAGCCAGCCGGTGGTGGTGCCCCGCGAGGGCTACGGCCGGCACCGCGCTGAGCGCATGGCCGCCTGGCACCAGACCATGGTGGCGGTAGACGAGCGCCGGCCCAACGCGGGCGTGCTTACCTACGTGGACGACCATTTCACCTACACCGACCTCTACCTGCTCACCAAACTGGCGGCCGGGGTGGAGGTGGACGGCAAGGTGCATTGGGCGGACGAGGCCCGCGCGGTGGAGGTGAACGACTTCCCGGGCGGGGTGCGCGCGGGCTATCGCCTGGCCGGAGTGCGGGTGAGCGTGGAATGCATGCCCCTGCTGGTCGGTCGCGAGCCCCAACCGGAGTGGCGGGGCGCCGCCCTGTGGCGCATCCGCACCGAGCCGGCGACCCCTGTGGTGCTGCGGGCCGGGGGAGGGGAGGTGACCAGTTTCCAGCGTCCCGAGCGCCCGCTGCAGTCCTGTGCGGTCGGGCAGCCCGGCGACACTGTGGCCCTCCAGGGGGACACCGCGCTGCTGGCGACCCCCCGGCACCCCCTGGCGGTGGCCCTGCGCGCGGCGCGGCCGCTGCAGGTGGTGGGGGAGGCGGATTCCGGCCAGGCGGTGGAAACGCGCTTCCCCGGCGGCTGCGGCTGGGCATTGGTGGGCTTTGCCAAGGGCGCTGCCGATGCCCGCGCCCTGGCCCAGGGGGACCCCGTGGCCGGCGAGCAGGCGGTGGAGGCCTACTACCGGCGGCTGCTCTCGTACCGGGTCGAGACCCCCGTGCCGGTGATCGACCAGGCCTTCCGGGCGGCGGTCATCAACCTGGAGTACAACTGGCTGGCCCCCTACGGGTGGACCGAGTGCATCCACCACTGGCTGGCGCTGTGGCACATGCAGCACACGGCCGGCTGCGAGTGGCTGGGCTGGGCCAACCGCAGCCGCCTGTGCAACCTCACCAGCGCCGCCCACCTCTTCCCCAGCGGCGCCGTGCCCCAGTTCACGCCCGACGGGCACACCCGACGTGACTTCGGCGGCTCCAACCAGTTCTTCGCCTGGCAGGTGCGGCATTACTGGCGGTTCACCGCTGACCGGATAGCCCTCAAGACCCTGGCCCCCGCGCTGGATCGAGTGGTGGAGCAAACCTGGCATGAATACGACCCCGACGACGACGGGCTGCTGTGCTGGGGGCAGCAGATCGGCAACCAGGAGGACTACGTCTCCACTCCCCACAACGGCGCCACCCCCAGCATCGAGGGCGTGAACATGCTCCGCACCCAGGCTCTGTTGGCGAGAGCGCTGGGAAAGACGGAGCAGGCTGACCGGGCCTGGCAGCGGTCGCTGGAGGTCCTCGCCGAGTTGCGGCGGCAGTTGTGGCTGCCGGACTTGGGGCGCTTTGCCTTCCAGCGCGACCCGCTGGGCAACCTGCGCTACGACGGGCAGTACCACACGTACCTCTACCCCGCCATCTGGGGCATCTGCGACCCGATGGACGCCTGGGCCTCCGTGCGCCATCTGTGCGACCGGCTGATGGGCGAGCGCGGGCAGGTCTATTGCTCCAACAACTTCCCCTGGCATGTCGGGGGCACGTGGGGCATGCAGACCGGCGTCGCTCAACAGCCCTGGGGGGCAATGGGGCTGGCCGCGCTGGGACTGCGCAACGAGGCCTGGCGCCCGCTCCGCGCCGCCGCCGAGTGGGCGATGGATGAGAACCACCGTGGGGCCTGGCCGGAGATCGCCGACGAGCCCACGCCCGCCTATTTCTCCCCGCCCGCCGGGCTCTACGTGCAGGCGGCGGTTGAGGCCCTCTTCGGGCTCAATCTCGACCGCCCGCGCGGCGCGCTCGAGGTCCACCCCTGCTTCCCGGACGCCTGGCCCTCCGCCCGGCTGGTCCTGCCGGAGTTCGCGGCCGGCTACCGCCGGGCCGGCAACACCCTGACCTACACCGTGCGCAGCCGCGAGCCGCTCGCCCGCCACCTCCAGTGGGCGCTGCCCCCCTGCCGGCTCCGGCAGGTCACCGTGGACGGCAAGCGCGCGCCCTACCGGGTGCTGCCGGGGGTGGGCATAGTCACTCTGTCCCTGGAAACCGGGCCCAGCCGCAGCACGACCTTCCGGGTGACCTATGAGCCGGTGGCTTACGCCCTTGAGCACCCCGGCTCCCTGGCCGAGGGCGAGCGCATCCAGGTGGCGGCCCGCGGGTGCCGGATGGGCCGGGTCTGCGATCCTGCAGGCTTGCTGTCGGCCACGCAGCCGGTGGACGCCCACACGCTCTACGGCACCATCCGGCAGGGGCTGCTGGCCCCCTACCAGCCCTTCGGGCGGCTGGGCCTGCTCAACTTCAGCCGGCGTACCTTCTTCGTCTTCTGCAAGGCTCCGGGCGCGGTGGGCTGGCTGGAGCCGGTGACGGTGGCGGTGCTGCCGCGCTACGAGGCACAGATCGTGGGTGGACTGGAAGCCTCCGGCCGCCTGCGCCTGCTGGTGCGCAACAACACCTCCCGGCCGCTACGCCACTCCTGCCGGTTACAGGTCGCCGGGCAGGAGTACCCGGTGCCTGCCATGGTGGGCCCCAGGTCCGAGCAGGCGGTCTCCGTGACCGTTCCCACCGGCTGCCTGGCGCTCTTCTCGCCGGGGGACAACCAGGGCACGCTGTACTTCCCCGACGGCGCCGCGGTGCCGCTGGCCATACCGGCCTCCCGGGTATACCGGGAGACCCCCGCTCTGGCGGGGGAATGCCGGGCGCGCATGACGCCGCTGCCCCTGCCCGAGGAGGCGCTGGTCGAGGACGGGCGCTGGCGGGAATGGCGGGAGTTCTACGCCTTCGGCCACCAGCCCTGGGCGAGCAGCCGTCCGCCCCTGGAGGCCCTTGCCGGCAAGGACGAGATCACCGTGCCCGGCCTCGAGCAGGTGCCCTTCCACTTGGCCGGGCGGCGCCTGGTGCCCATCTCCCACCGCCTCGGCCGGCCCGCTTTCACCCTCCCCCTGGAGGGCGCGCGGGTGCGCAAACTCTACCTGTTGGTGGCGCCCTTCCTCGACAACCACGACACCTTTGCCCGGGTGGGCCGGGTGGAGGTGCGGCTGGCTGGCGGGAGGACCCTGGCTCGCAATCTTCACTTCCCCGGCGACCTCGACTGGTGGTGCCCGGAGAAGGTGGTGTGGGGGTTCGAGACCGCCCGGGAGCCCCGGGAGGATCGCCTGGGCTTGCTGCCGCTGCTCCCGGCCGACCGCTCCGACTGGCCCGAGGGCCGGCCGCCGGCCTTCCCCCAGCCCAAGTGGTGGGCCACCTGCCTGCCCCTGCGCACCGACAGCGCGGTCTTGAACGTGATCGAGGTGGACCTGGGCCGCCCCCTGCCCGTGCAGGCGGTCACCCTGAGCACCGTGGGGGTGGACCCCGCCTTCGGGCTGGTGGCGGTGACCGCCGAGCGCGCGCCGGACTGGCAGCGACTGGCCGACACCCCCTGGCGCATCTCCGTCGCCTACCGCGAGCCCCGCCTGCTGTGGCGGCTGGGCACCCTGGGCGACGCCGAGGGCTGGCGGCTGGAGGGTGAGGCCTTCAGCGTGGCCCCGGTGCCCCACCTTTTCACCTTCCCCACCCTCAACTCGCTGGCCAAGGCGGGCGAGCGGGCCACCGGCCGTGCTGTCTCCCCCGAGTTCACGCCCCAGGAGGGGGAGAAATACCTCGGCTTCCGCTTCCAGGGGGGGCAGTCGGCGGCAGAGGATGGCCCCGGGTCGCTGGTGTTGCTGCTGGTGGATGCCGCCACCGGCGAGGTGCTCGACCGCCTGAGCGCGCCCATCTCCCATACCCCCGTGGACAGTCGCATGGAGGTCGGGCGCTGGCAGGGACGCCGCCTGCGCCTGGAACTGGTGGATGCCCGCGTGGCCGACGCTTACGCCTGGATCGGGATTCGCGAGGTGACGCTGGGAGGGAGGTAGGGACAGCGGTGCAGTTACCCACCAGCGTGCTGGTGGGGGTGGAGACCCCGGCGCAACTGCAGGCCAACCTGGCCCTGCTTGCCCGCGGCCCCCTCCCCGCCGACCTGCAGCAGGCGGTCCTGCAAGCCGTAACCGACCTGCCCGACGACCTCCTGATGCCCAACAGGTGGGCCCTGTAATTGCTGGAGTGGTGAGTGGTGGGTGGCCGAGAGCCGGGGTTAGGTTACGGGAAGCCATCTCCAGACTCGCTTCGGGACGCCCCTGTGTCATTTCGAATCCCCGAACGCAGCGAGGGGTGAGAAATCCCGCTCTCCTCTGCTTCTCAGGCTTTGGGGAGCGAGATTCCTCCGCCCGCCGCCGGGGGAGAGGCGCTCACGCGAAACAGGCTGCCGCCGGCAGAGCGAATGACACGGGGGCCGGGCCACCACCTGCCGGCATGCTTGACATCTGCCCCGGCGCCGCCTATAGTTGCCCCAGCATCCCGAGCGAGAGGAGGTGAGGTTGATGACTGCAAGGCATCGCCGCGTCCGGGGCAGGCCTGGTCATCTCCTCCTTCCGGGACTCGGGGCTCGCGCCTGATCCCCCGGCAGGTTCTCCGCCCGTCTGACCGCTTTCCCCGGCTCTGCTACCACCCATCACCTACACCGAGGAAAGCCATGCTGTCAGACGACATCATCATTACTGGCACGGTGACCGCGAAGCACCGCGCCGGCTACGAAGTGCAGACCGAGCGGGGTTCCCTGTACTGCCAGCCCCGTGGCAAGTTACGCCAGAAAGGCAAGCGCCCGGGGGTGCCTATTGCCGTGGGCGACCGGGTGCTGGTGCGCCTGCTGGAGGAGGGGCGGGGGATCATTGACGAGGTGTGCGGCCGGGAGACCGGGCTCGATCGCGCCGCCGTGGGCCAGGTCGGGGTGCAGACCCTGGCCGCCAACGTGGAGCAGGCGTTGATCGTGCTCGCCGCGGCCGAGCCTCGGCCTGATTGGTTCGTGCTCGACCGCTTTCTGGCGCTCGCCGTCGCCGCCGACCTGGAGCCGGTGGTCTGCCTGAACAAGTGCGACCTGGCCGAGCCCACCGCCGACCTGGCGGCCTACCGCGACGCCGGCTTCCGTGCGCTGGCCACCAGCGCCGTCACCAGGCTGGGCCTGGAGGAGTTGCGGGAGGTGTTGCGCGACCGGCGCTCTGTGCTCTGCGGCCCCTCCGGGGTGGGCAAGTCCTCCCTGCTCAACGCCCTGGCCCCGGGCCTGGCGCTGGCGGTGGGCGAGACCGGGGAGGTCACCCACAAGGGCAAGCACACCACGACTGCAGTGCGCATGCTTGAATTGCCCTTCGGCGGCTCGGTGGCCGATACCCCCGGCCTGCGCCAGGTGGGGCTGGCCGGCGTATATCCCGAGCACCTTGACCTGGTCTTCCCCGACATCGCCCGCCTTGCCGGCCGCTCTATCTCCTCCCGGAGCTGCCGGTAGCCGCGCACGCGCCGGGAATCCACTTCTTTGCGGACCATGGCCTCCCAGACGGCGCAACCGCGCCCCCCGATGCGGTGTTGGCAGTCGCGATATCCTTGTAATGCAGTGCCAGGTGCCCGCCCCCGCCATGGCTGCCGGGCAGGCAGAGGATGACAACCTCGGCACCTGGTGGCGGGAGCAGAATCGCTGGCGCCAGCGGTAGGTTACCCACCACGCATGTGCGTTTTCCCGCGTACGCTGGAACCGGTGTTCCCCGACAATCGCTGGAATGCTCCGGGCGGGCTCTTCTATCCGAGCCTGCGAGGAACGTGCGATGAGAATTGCCCTGTGTACGCTGTTGGTGGCAACCCTGGCAGGCGGCGGGTGCGCCCGGCGGCCGGCCCTGCCGGCAGCGGATCCGCCTCCCCGCCCCCCCGTGCGGCAGGTGGCGGCGGCATCCACCGCGGACGTCTTCTGGGCGAAGGCGAAGCGGGAGATCTACGCCACCCCTGCCGCGCTACTGGCCCAGGACCTGGCGGAGGCCCGCTCCGGGTTGCGCTTTGCCAAGCTCATGCATGGCAACCCCGCCCTGCCCCAGGTGGCGCTGACCTTCGACGATGGCCCGCACCCCCGCTCCACCCCCCAGATTCTGGCCATCCTGAAGCGGGAGGGCGTCCGGGCCACCTTCTTCGTGGTGGGGAAGATGGCAGAGAAGTACCCCGATCTGGTGCGCGCCGAGGTCCAGGCAGGGCACTTGCTCGGCAACCATAGCTATCACCACCTGGACCTGGTGCGCATTCCCGAGCGCCAGGTGCTCGCCGAATGGCAGGCCTGCCAGGACGTGGTGCTGGCCATCACCGGGCGCAACATGAGCTACTGCCGGCCTCCGGGTGGCGACTACGACCGCGCGGTGATCCAGGCCGCCGCCGGCCTGGGCCTGACCACCGTGCTGTGGACCGACGACCCGGGGGACTATGCTCGCCCCGGCGAGCACACCATCGAGGTGAAGACGCTCGACAAGGTGCACAACGGGGGGATCATCCTCCTCCACGATGGGGTGCAGCAGACCATCGACGTGCTGCCCCAGGTGATCTCCCGCCTTAAGGCCAAGGGCTACAAGTTTGTAACTGTGGATCGTATGCAGCCCGCGACCAGGCTGGCGAGAGTGTTGTAATTCCCCCCGGGTGACTAATAGGGAGCAAGAGGCTGCCTTGCCAATCAACTGCCTGGTGGGGAGTAGTGGGGCTAGCCTCCTGGCCGGCGCTAAGCCTTTGGCGGACTGGCACGGCCCTCCTCGGCTACCCCTGGGACAGACGTCCGGGGAGGGGATGCGAGCGCCATGCCGAAATGCAGGCCAACGACCGCGCGAAAGGAGCGCCCCATGGCCGGCCTGCCCGTTTTCCGCGGCATGATGCCTATCCTTCCCACCCCCGTGAGCGCCGACGGAGAACTCGACGGGCCCAGCCTGCGTCGGCTGGTGCAGTATGCCCTCAAGTGTGGGGCGGTGGCCATCGGGCACCTGGGGGGCGCCTCTGAGTACCAGAAGGTGGCCGACGATCAGCGCGTCCGCATTACCGAGGTCGTGGTGGCGGAGGCGGCCGGGCGAGTGCCCGTCTTCATCGGGGTGGCCGCGCCGGCTATCCGCACCGCCCTGCAGTATGCCCGGCAGGCGGAGAGGATCGGCGCGGACCTGCTGATGGCCGGCGTTCCCTGGGTGGAGGTGCCCGACAGCAGGGGCGTGTTTGACTACTACCGGGCGCTCTCCGACGCGGTCTCCCTCCCCATCATCGTGCAAGACACCTCGCTCAGCGATGCCGTCCTCACCCCCGATTTCATGCTACGCCTGGCCACCGAGGTGGAGCACTGCCGCTATGCCAAGCTGGAGGGGAGCCGCTTCCTGAACAAGATCGCGGCGGTGCAGGAGGCAGTGGGCGAGCGCATGCAGGTAATCGGTGGGGCCGGGGGCAAGCACCTGATTCATATGCTGCGCCTGGGCGTCACCGCCTACATGACCGGCACCGAGGCGCTCGACATCCACGGGGCCGTGGTGCGCGCTTACCTGGAGGGCGACGAGGACGAGGCGGCCCGCATCTACTACGAGCGGCTGCTGCCCTACTTGATGTTCTACATGGAGTACAACCGGGAACTGCTCAAGGGGATGCTCCACCGGCGGGGGGTGATGGACTGCCCCGCGGTGATCCCCCCGGGCCGCTCCTCGGTGATGAGTGAGATCGAGCGCCGGGAGTTCGAGTGGGTGCTGGCGCGCATCGGGTTCGACCGGCAGCACTGGCCGGACCTGGGATAGCGCCGAGGGCAGGGCGGCCGACCACTCCTCCCCCCAGCCCTCTCCCGGGGAGAGCGGGGGAGGGACCGGGCGGCCAGGGACGGCCACCCCCATCTTGTCAGCCGGAGAGCAGGACCATGTGGGAACTGGGCACCTCGTGGTGGGGGCTCGTCGTCCGCACAGCCATCATCTATACGGTCTTCTTCCTCGCCCTGCGCCTTTTTGGCAAGCGCGAACTGGGCCAGTTCACCGTGTTCGACGTAGCCCTGGTGCTACTGGTGGCCAATGCCCTGCAGCCGGCGATGACCGGGCCCGACCACTCGGTCTCGGGCGGGCTGATCATCATCGCTACCGCCTTCCTGCTCAACCGGATGATCGCCGGGCTGCGCACGCGCTCGCGGCTTTTCCGGCGAGCTCTCGAGCTCGAGCCCACCATCCTCGGGCGGCAGGGGCGCTGGTTTGCAGATGTGGTGCGCCGGGAAGGGCTGGACGAGGCCGACCTGGAGCAAGCCCTGCGCCAGCATGGGCTGGAGGATGTCTCCCGGATGAAACTGGCGGTGCTGGAAGAGGACGGCTCCATCAGCATCGTGCCTTACCGGCGCGGCGCTGCCGACCAGCCCCCCCGCGACCGCCGCCCCAGCCGCTGATCTCTCCCCAGGTCCGCGCGTTCCCTCACCATGCCCTCGAACTTTGCCTTTCCGCAAAAAAGGACCGCGCCAGCAGGGCGGTGAAGCGAACAATTATACGTGTCTGCGGAAGGTGGATTGGTTGATTAGCGCGTTGCGACGAACGGTCAAAGGCGAGATGGCGGCGGGGGCGCTGCCCGACCACGTGAGCCAATGGCTCAGGCAGCAGATGCCGGGCGAGCAGGTGCGCCTGGTCCAGCACGTCGACCTACACCGTCCCGGCCATTTCGGCGACGCCTGGGTGGTGGCTACCGACCGGTACCTGCTGGCGGTCCGGGAGGGGGCCGACGGGCTGGTGTTGGATCCTCGGCTGCGCCTGGAGGACGTCGAGGGCCTTGAACTCAGGGAGTTTGTAGGCAACGGCCGCCTGAGCGCCTTCACCCCCCAGGGCAGCGTGCCCCTGGCCCGCTTCACCCGGGCACTCTCCCGGGACCTGACCGAATGCGGCCGGGAACTGGCCCGGCTGGCCAGCGACTGCCGCACCAAGGCGGGCCGCCCTGAGGTGGCGCTGAGCGGGGATGTGAGCGAGCAGGGGGCGGAGCGCTGCCCGGTGTGCGGACGGGTGCTCTCCCGCGACGGCGTATGCCTGGATTGCATGAACCGCAAGCAACTCGCCTGGCGCATGCTGGGTTTTGTGCGCCCCTACCTATGGCAGGCGATGGCGGGCCTGGTGCTGGCGGGCGTGGCCACCTGGGTTTCCCTGCTGCCGCCGCTCTATACCAAGAGCCTGATTGACGACGTGGTCATCCCCCGCAAGGCCAAGTTGTTGCTCCCCATGGTCGGCATGCTGGCGCTGGTATACATCGCCCGCTCGGCGCTCACCTACGTCCGCTCTTACCTGCTTGCCTGGCTCGGGCAGCGGGTCGTGGCCGACGTGCGCTCCATGACCTACCGCCACTTGCACCAGTTGGCGGTAGGCTTCTACGAGCGGCGTCAAACCGGCCAACTGATGGCCCGCATGACCCACGACACCAGCCACATCCAGGACTTCGTGGCCGACTACCTGCAAGAGATCGTAATCCAGTCCTTCACCATCGTCATCATCATGGTCATCCTCTTCCGCTTTGAGCCCACGCTGGCCCTGCTGGCGCTAATCCCGGTGCCCCTGATCGTGCTTACCACCGGCCTCATCCGCAAGCGCATCCGGCGCTACTACCATAGCGCCCGCCGGCGCATGGGCGGCATGCAGGCTGTGCTCGCAGACGCCATTCCGGGGGTGCGGGTGGTGAAGGCCTTTGCCCAGGAGGACCGGGAGACCGAGCGCTTTGACATGCGCAACGAGGGGTTCACCCAGACCAGCATCTCCGCCGCCCGCCTGCGCAGCGGCTTCAGCGCCACCATCGCCCTCATCACCGCCCTGGGGTCGCTGTTGGTCTGGTACTTCGGTGGTCGCATGGGCGTGGAAGGGGCGCTCAAGGTCGGCGTGATCGTGATGTTCAACTCCTACCTGTGGCAACTGTACGGCCCCATCGGCTCCATCAGCCAGCAATACGAGCGCTTCCAATTTGCGGCCACCGCCGCCGAGCGGGTCTTTGAGGTGCTCGACACCCAGACCGAGGTAGAGGTGAAGGGTAAGCAACTCCCGGCGGACGGCGTGAAAGGGCGGATTACCTTCGACCACGTCACCTTCGGCTACGAGGACGGTGCCCCCGTGCTAAGTGACATCTGCCTCGATGTTGCTCCCGGGGAGATGATCGGCCTGGTGGGCCGCACGGGTGCCGGCAAGAGTACGCTTATCAACCTGATCTGCCGCTTCTACGATCCCCATAAGGGCACCATTCTGGTGGATGGGGAGAACCTGCTCGACTACGACTTGCGCTCGTGGCGCAGCCAGATTGGCATGGTCCTGCAGGAGCCCTTCCTCTTCCACGGGAGCATCGCTGAGAATATCGCTTACGGCCGCGCCAACGCCAGCGAGCGCGAAATCATCGCGGCCGCCAAAGCCGCCAATGCCCATGACTTCATCCTGGCCCTGCCTGATGGCTACGACACCCAGGTGGGGGAGCGGGGCATCCGCCTCTCCGGTGGCGAGCGCCAGCGCATCTCCATCGCCCGCGCCATCCTGCACAACCCCAAGGTGCTCATCTTTGACGAGGCCACCTCATCGGTAGATACCGAGACCGAGATGCTCATCCAGAGCGCCATCGAGCGCCTGGTCTCCAACCGCACCACCTTTGCCATTGCCCACCGCCTGTCCACCCTGCGCCACGCGCATCGCATCGTGGTGCTGGATGAGGGCAAGATCGTAGAGGTGGGCACTCATGACGAGCTGATGGCGGTCTCCGGCCGCTACGCCCGGCTGGTGGAGGCGCAGACGCAGATGGCGGCCCACGGTGCCCCCACGGTGGGCGGCCATGAGCACGGACCCGAAGGTGGGGAGAGCTGGGAGGAGGTATCCCCCCTTGGCTAAGACCGATGACCACCCGCAGAGCATGTTTTCGGTGGCCCAGGTGCCCGTGCTGGACCCCGCGGGGGTGCGTGCCCGCCTGGACCAGCAGGGCCGGCTGCAGGTGACCCTGCCCGACGGCAGCGAGCACACCAACGTGCGGGTGGAACCCGCCTTCCCCATCACCCGGCCCGACCGCTTCTTCTACCTGGTGGCGGAGGAGGAGGGCGAATTGGGCCTGCTTATTGAGCCCAAGCGCCTGGAGCGGGAGACCCGTGACCTGATCTTCGCCCAGGCCGATCAGGTGTACTTCATGCCCCGCATCCGGCGCATTGTGCGCATTGATGAGCGCCTGGGCACGGGCATCTCCCGGTGGGATGTGGAGACCGACCGCGGGCCCAACTCCTTTGACGTCGTCTCCCGTTCGGAATCCGTCTGGCACATGGGTCGCAATCGTATCGTCATTCGTGATGCTCACGGCAACCGCTACCTGATCGAGGATATCAGCGCTCTCGATAAGCGCAGCCGCCTGCTCGCGGACCTGTATATGTAAGATCTGGGCGGGCGCTCTGCTGCCCGCCGGATGCCCTGTAGGGCGGGGTGGCGACGCCCCGCCGGTTTTCGTCCGGGAGGTACTATGCCCGACAATC
>Ga0315298_1003207_pt1 | contig 26404 bp, 28 predicted proteins | sample WHS_1_MG_FD_203077 | JGI IMG/M metagenome (GOLD analysis project Ga0315298, IMG submission 203077) | Extremophilic microbial mat communities from Washburn Hot Springs, YNP, Wyoming, USA - WHS_1_MG | ecosystem: Environmental > Aquatic > Thermal springs > Hot (42-90C) | place: USA: Wyoming... | reverse complement strand
AAGGTTGTCATTGCGAGGAATAAAATGACGAAGCAATCTACAAGCATAGGGATTGCTTCGCCTGTGGCTCGCAATGACAGCACAATAATTCTTTTTTGCTAATATCCGAAGAATACCTAAGATTTGAGGCAGGCTTTTTACACAAACTTCCCTATTTTTGTAAATGCATTTTTTGGGTTAATATAAAATGTTATTTGACGCACGACCCATCCGACCAAGCTTCGCTTGTGTGCCCGATGGGTATCCCTTCACTCACTGCACAAACTCCCTTATTTTCAAATGCATTTTGGGGGTTAAAAAGTTCAAAGAATTGAGTAGTGTCATTCTGAGGAATGGCTTTTCAAGCCATGACGAAGAATCTCAAGGTAAGCAGATTCTTCGGCTGTGCCAGAGTGACCATTGTCGGACAGAATGCCAAAAGTGGATTTTGAATACCCTGTTTGCTTCGCGGATACCCTTTTTACAAAAGGGGAATTGGTGCGGTATTCTTCCATGCAAACACCAGTCTCAGGCAAACATAGGAGTTGACGGTTATAGTATTTCAAGTGATAATACAAAAACAGGAGGAGATTTATGATTGTATTTGTAGCAGGTGGCACAGGATACATAGGAAGACATGTAATAGATCAACTCATAAAAGATGGTTACAGGGTAAGGGTACTTGTACGTAAGGGCTCAGAAGGAAAGGTTAACAATAAATTAGCTGAAATAGTTTATGGAGATATAGATCATCCCAATACATTAAACGGCGTATTAGATGAATGTGATGCAGTTATTTATCTTATTGGATTGATAAGAGAGTTTCCATCAAGAAATATAACATTTGAAAATGCACATGTTAAAGGGGTAAGGTATCTACTGGAAAGGGCAGTAGCTTCCGGTGTAAAAAGGTGGATACATATAAGTGCCAATGGAGTAAAACCAGATACACCATATGGCTATATAAAAACTAAATACAGGGCAGAAGAATTTATAAAAGCACAGGATATAAATTATACCATATTAAGGGCTTCTGTTGTCTTTGGAGAAGAAACAGATGATACAATTAACTTTGTAAATACAGTAAAAGATACGATCAAACTCATGCCCCTTTTTGTACCCATAATAGGGAACGGAGAATATAAGTTACAGCCACTTCATGTGAATGATTTATCAAAGGTAATTTCTACAATCATAGATAAGCCTTTTACTTTCAATAAAACTTATAATCTTTGTGGTAAAAAGGTAGTCTCTTATAATGAGATCATTGACATAATAACCCAGAAATATAATCTCAAAAAAAAGATAAAGATCCATATACCTGTTAGCTTGGTAAAGCTGTTTGCCATGGTGTTTCAGGGGATAGAATCATTCCCTATCACTGTGGAGCAGATTAACATGCTTACTGGCGGTAACACATGTAATGATGCATATCTTTTTGAAGAACTTGGTATAATACCAAAGGAATTTTACTAAACATGCACTGGAAGGATATCCTTGAAAGCTTCTTAAAACAAAATCATGTAAAGGGAGAGACTGACCATTATATAAAGTCATTTCAGCTGTATATGGATGAGCTTATAAGATGGAATAAGGTTATAAATCTAACTGCAATTGAAAAAGAAACAGATATCGTTATAAAGCATTTTATAGATTCATTAATACCACTAAGATTTATAAATGCTGATGATTTTATTCTGGACATTGGAAGTGGAGCTGGCTTTCCGGGGCTACCGATAAAGATCGTTATGCCATCTGTAAAAATGGTATTGATCGATGCCAGGCTTAAAAAAGTAAACTTTATGAACAACATTATAAATCTTTTAGACATTAAGGGGGCAACAGCATTACACCAGAGGGTAGAAGCAGTTGATTTTCAGAAAATTATGAACAAAAGCTTTGATGTGGTAATATCAAGAGCTTCCTTTTCTTTAACGGAACTTGCAGAATTATCCAAACCATATATAAAAGAAAAGGGCAGGCTTATTGCTATGAAATCAAAGGAAACAGAAGCAGACAAAATTATAGAAGGCTTTAAACAGGTTGAGGAGTTTAAAACGAACTTGCCGGATGGTTCATTTAGAAGGATACTGGTTTTTGAAAAAGGTGAATAAAATATGTATGAAGTAGCTATAATACGCAGGTTCTCAGCTGCACACAGATTATTAAATTACAATGGTAAATGTGAAAACCTGCACGGACATAACTATAAAGTAGAGGTGGCTTTACATGGCGATAAACTTGTTAACGGAATGCTTATAGATTTTTCATTATTAAAACAAAGGCTTGATACAATCTTAAAAATGCTTGACCACCAGTATCTTAATGAGATAGAGCCATTCTCGCATACAGAGCCATCTGCTGAGAATATAGCTCAATATATTTATAATGCAATTTCCAATAGTATGCCGGATAAGATTGATATAAGCTATGTAAAGGTTTGGGAATCAGATGATAGCTGGGCACTTTACAGGGCTGGATAATCAATAAATATTTAAGGATCGTAAAACCAATGAAGGATGTTCAAAACACATTTGATGATAGAGGAATTGGAATAGATAAAGTAGGTATTAAAAACATACGTTACCCTATTACAGTAATGGATAAGAAAAACGGGGTTCAGCACACTATTGCCAGTATTAATATGTATGTGAATCTGCCAAAGCAATTTAAGGGAACGCATATGAGCAGATTTGTGGAGATATTAAATGAGCACCGTGGAAACATCAATATAAAAGATTACTCCGGGATCCTTGAAAAGATGCAAAAAAGATTTAATGCTTACTCCGCCCACCTTGAGGTTGAATTTCCTTATTTTATAGAAAAAAAAGCCCCTGTTACACATTCACCCAGTTTAATGGAATACAATTGCAAATTTATAGGCGTTAAAAACGGCGAAGGCAGTGATTTTATCCTTGTGGTAACCGTGCCTGTTTTAACGCTGTGTCCATGTTCTAAAGAGATAAGTAAATACGGAGCGCATAATCAAAGAAGCCTTGTTACAGTCCACATTAGATTCAATGGACTTGTATGGATAGAAGATGTAATTGAAACAGTAGAACAATCTTCTTCAGCCCAGTTATTTTCTTTGCTTAAAAGACCGGATGAAAAATACATAACAGAGTATGCATATGATCATCCAATGTTTGTAGAAGATGTTGTTAGAGAAGTTGCAAAAAAACTAAAGAAAAATAAAAAGATTACAAGCTTTTCAGTAGAGGCTGAAAACCTTGAATCCATACATAATCACAATGTTTATGCCTATGTAGAATATACACGCAAAGCTTGACCCCTCCCCTTACCACGGACCAAGCCATCTAAACCATCCAAGGTCAAAAACCTCGCTTATAGCCCCGAGCAATAGAATTACAGCATAGATTACAAGAAGGGTGAGATAAAATTCAGACTTATACTTTTTAAATATCTCTTTTATCTTCATAATTATATATCAAGGTTTACGACATATAGCGCATTTTCTTCTATAAAGCTTCTTCTTGCCTGAACATTATCTCCCATGAGTATTGTAAAGATCTCGTCAGCAGCTACTGCATCTTCTATTCTTACCTGAACCATAACCCTTTTTTCTGGATTCATGGTTGTCTCCCATAATTGTTCAGGGTTCATCTCGCCAAGTCCCTTATATCTCTGTATGGTTATTCCTTTCTGGGCGTGTTCCATACAATATTCTATCAAGGCTTTGATAGTAGGGATAGACACCTTTTTGTTATTTTCTTCCTCAACAGTGAAAGGAGGTGGTATTTTGTCTACAATTGTTTTATAAAGATTTTTTAGTGTTTGAAACTCTGGAGATTGAATAAAGCCATGATCAAAATGCATTCTTCTTATAACCCCTTTATCTGAAACAACCATTTCTAATCTAATATTTTCATCACCGTTGATCTCCTCTGTTAAGGTTAGCACCTTACCGGTTATTTTCTTGAAATCGGATATAACCTTATCAAATATACTTTTTGATCTTTTTTCATTCCAGAAAAGCTCATCCATACCTTCTGATATAAAGAAATCCAGTATCTCTGTGTTTTTCTCTCTGCTTATCTTCTCAAGCATGTCATAATATTTAATAGCATTCAAAAGCCCCTTACTAAGGGTAGTTTTATCAACCTGTTTACCATCTTTTAAACTAACATGCATTTTATCAATTCCTTCTTCAAGTAACACCTTCTTAAGTTCTGTATCATCTTTCAGAAATCTTTGTGAGTTCCCTTTCTTAATCATGTACAGTGGTGGTTGCGCTATGTAAACATAGTTTCTTTCTATAAGTTCAGGAAAGTGTCTGAAGAAAAATGTAAGCAGTAATGTCCTTATATGAGAACCATCTACATCAGCATCTGTCATTATTATGATCTTATGGTATCTGAGCTTTGATAGATCCTTACCTTCATCGCCGATGCCCATTCCCAGAGCAGATATAAGTATCCTTATTTCATCTGACGCAAGCATCTGCTCAAACCTTGCTTTTTCTACATTCAGGATCTTTCCTTTTAATGGAAGTATAGCCTGATTTCTTCTATCTCTACCCTGTTTGGCAGAACCACCGGCTGAATCTCCCTCTACTATAAATAACTCACTTTTTGCTGGATCCTTTTCCTGACAATCAGCAAGTTTGCCAGGCAATGAACTGCCAGAGAGTGCATTTTTTCTTCTCACAAGTTCTCTCGCCTTACGTGCAGCCTCCCTTGCCCGTGCTGCATCTATCACCTTTTTTATAATATTCTTTGCAACCTGTGGATTTTCTTCAAAAAGAGAAAAAAGCTTGTCGTCCGCCTGTGACTCCACAATGCCCTTTAATTCGGTATTGCCAAGCCTTTCCTTTGTTTGCCCTTCAAATTGAGGATTAGGAAGTTTCACGCTTATAACAGCAGTAAGACCTTCTCTCACATCATCACCGCTGATTTCTACATCAGATTCCTTCAAAAGCCCACTTTCAACAGCATATTTATTAATTGCCCTTGTCAGAGCTGCTTTGAAACCAGAAAGATGGCTTCCTCCATCATGGGTATTTATATTGTTGGCGTATGAGTAAATAATTTCGTTGTAACCATCGTTATACTGCAATGCACATTCAAATTCTATCTGATCCTTTTTAAAGGAAAAATAAAAGGGTTTTGGATGAAGAACTGTTTTATTTTTATTAAGATGCTGAACAAATTCTATCACACCACCAGCGTACTCAAATACATTTGATTTCTTGGTTCTCTCATCCATGATAGAGATCTTAACACCAGGATTCAGGAAAGCTAATTCTCTTAACCTTGAGGATAGGGTATCAAAACTAAAATTTGTGGTTTCAAATATCTTTGAATCTGGTTTAAATCGGATCTTTGTTCCTGTAGAATCTGATTTACCTATAACCTTTATAGGCTCCAATGGCTCCCCATACTTATATCTTTGATAGTATTTCTTTCCATCCCTTCTGATTTCAAGCTCAAGATCCTCTGAGAGGGCATTAACAACAGATACACCGACCCCGTGAAGTCCACCTGAAACCTTGTAAACTTTATTATCAAATTTGCCCCCCGCATGAAGCTTGGTCATCACCACTTCAGCTGCAGAGCGATTTTCTTCTTTATGAAGATCAGTAGGGATACCTCTGCCATTGTCGTCTACTGTAACACTACCATCTACATGGATTATAACATTAATTCTATTGCAGTGACCAGCCAATGCCTCATCTATGCTATTATCTACAACTTCGTATACAAGATGGTGCAACCCCCCTTCTGAGGTGTTGCCTATATACATTGCTGGTCTTTTTCTTACTGCTTCAAGTCCCTCTAAAACCTTTATCTGGGTTGCATCATACCCTGACATTTTCAGGCTTTACCCTTTTTCTCAATATTTATGTAACTATTAACCAGCTCAACGATCTTTTCTTTCACCTTTTCATCATGTATATTTACTATTTTTTCAAGAAGCTGCCATTCAGGACTTTTCTGCCGTATAATCCTGCCATTGAATACAAAACTTTGCTCTCCATCCTTCTTTGCCTTGTGTGAAGGACCATAAAACAACCAGTCTACTGTAACATCGCCTATTTCTGCTATCTTAGCCAGTATCTGAAGGGATGGAATAACCTGATCTGTTTCATAAACGCTTATAGCATCTTGAGACTTACCTAACAAAGCACCAAACTCTGTTTGCGTCCTATCACCCCTTATTAACCTTATACGTTGACCCAGCGTTAGCTTGTCAACATCCATTTGCCTTAATTTTTCAGTTGCCTTTTTACTTATTCTCATGAGCACCCCGTATATTTTTAATTCCTATATTTAAATAATGCTTGGTTTCTTCAGCAGGTTCAATAAATTCTATTCCAATTCCAGGTTTAGTCGATCCATTATCATCTTCTTTGGTATTTACCCAGACTACCCGTCCTTTCAATTTTAATTTTCTCCTGACACCAGGTAAATAAAAATCTACAAATACAATATTTCCTTTTGCCGGGATATTATTTGTTTCTATGAACATACCTCCCTGGCTTATATCTTTTGTATATCCTACATCAATATCATTGCCATCAAGATAGTCTATCATCACCTTTATCTTTTTTCTTTCAAACCGTCTCCGTTCCATTTACTTAAATTATAACAATAATAAAAATATAGTCAATATACTGCGTAGCTTCACAACCATTTTCTAAATAACATTAGATACTGCCTTCTTAGCACCATAACCTGTTGAATCATTAACCCAGAAATTGCAATAGAAAAGTTTGTTCATTCGCTCAATTCCGCGAGCCGTCTTCGCGTAGCTAAGCAACCTCATTCCTCACGCGTCATTCCCGTGAAAACAGAAATCCAGTTTCTTGATTCAAAAGTAGCAGTTTGATTTATCAAACCGCTGCATGCTTTCCTACTTTTGCAAATGAATTTTTTGATCAATACTTGAAAATGCATCCATGCCAGGATATATTGCCGACCTGCCAAGTTCATACTCAATTTCAAGCAAACGGTTGTATTTGGCAACTCGCTCTGCCCTTGCGGGTGCCCCTGTTTTTATAAAACCAGTATTTGCGCCAACAGCGAGGTCTGATATTGTAGTATCATCTGTTTCACCTGAACGATGGGATACAACTGCTGTCCAGCCATGAGATTTCACCATTCTTATAGCCTCCATTGTTTCTGTAAGCGTACCCACCTGATTAAGCTTGATCAGTACAGAATTAGCAACATCCATTTCAATTGCCTTTTTTATATATTTTGTATTTGTCACCGTAAGATCATCTGCCACAAGTTGAACCTTGGAACCGAGCCTCTTCTTCAATAGTACCCAACCATTCCAGTCATCCTCAGCAAGCCCATCCTCAATGCATATAAGAGGATATGATTTAACGAGCGATTCATAAAGATCAACCATTTGTTCAGAGCTAAGCTTTCTGCCTTCGTCTTTAAGAATGTATTTCCCATTACTGTAAAATTCGCTTGAAGCAGGATCTATAGCAAGATAAATATCTTTACCTGGTTTATAGCCTGCTTTTTCTATTGCCTTGAAAAGTAATTGTAATGGTTCTTCATTATTTTTAAGATTTGGGGCAAAACCACCTTCATCTCCGACAGAGTTTACAAGTGATTTTTCTTTTAAGATAGATTTTAAAGTATGATAAACCTCTACCGATGCCCTTAATGCCTCCTTGAATGATGGCATACCAGCTGGTACTATCATATACTCTTGAAAATCTACATTTGTATCAGCATGTTTACCTCCATTGAGAACATTCAGCATAGGAACCGGTAGCACAGGTGTGTTAATCCCACCAATATACTTATAAAGAGGCATATTTAAAGCCTTCGCACATGCATGTGCTACAGCAAGTGAAACAGCAAGTATCGCATTCGCACCGAGTTTAGATTTTGTATCAGTGCCATCAAGTTCTATTAACCTTCTGTCTATAGCCATCTGGTCAAAAGGCTCCATACCCTTTACAGCAGGCTTTATTATCTTAAGGATGTTATTTATAACCTTTAAAACACCCTTTCCCTGATAACGCTTTTTATCTCCATCGCGCAACTCTACAGCCTCCCTCTCGCCTGTGGACGCCCCTGATGGAACCTTTGCTGTTGCAAATATACCATTATCAAGTTTTACAGTAACCTCTACTGTTGGATTCCCCCGTGAATCCAGTATCTCCAGCGCCAGTATGTCTTCAATTCTTATCATATTAGCCTCCCTTCAATATACTTACATAAAACATTTTTACTATTGCTTATTTTGTGTTTACATAGGTTGTGCTTGCAGCAAGCCCAAATACATTTTTAAGATCTTCATCATCAAACCTGAGACCAACGCCCAGGAACCATGTTCTTGAATCCCTGTTAGCTATATCTGTAATACCTCCGGATAACAAGAAATACCTTAATATTGAAATACTCAGCATGGTTTTAATCTCAGGATAAGGCTGCTTGTTAAAGTTAAACATCTCAACACTCAACTGGGCTTCATCATTCGGGGTATCTATATCCACCCCTATACCACCTGTTGATTCTATGATCCCTCCACGAAATGTAAAATATGATATACGCTTTGCAAGCTCAGCATTAAGTTTAAGCTGATCAGATATATGATTTGTTATCGTCTGGGTTTGTTGAACAGTACCTGTATTGACATCTTTTACAGTTGTATATGTTGTTGAAGTAGATGAGTAGCCACCCGGGTCATCAACAACACCAAGAAGTAAATACTTGTCCCATGTTGGCTGTAGTCTTAGATCAAGATAGCTTTTAATATTGTGATAAAGGAATTGATATTCACCACGATAGCTCACGATCGTTCTGAACCTTGATGTACCACCAACCATTGTACTCAATCCACTGATCGCCTTTGTCACCTGCTCTTCTGTTTTCTTATCTGTTAAAAGTTTGCCTATGGTTCCTTTGCCATGCTTAAGATTGTTCGTTACAACCTCAAGGTTTGCGAGTGTTTTATCCAGCTCTTTACTTACCCTGTTAATGTTTTCAATTGTTTCGTTTACAGATTGTTTGTTCTCAGCAATGATGGAATGAAGTTCTTCAGAAATCTGGGCTAAATTTGTAAGTATATCAGGTCCCTGTTCTTTTAAGGCTTGAGCAAATGTGTTAAAAGAATCAAATGTCTTGTTAAGATTTGCGTTTGTACTGGTTATAAGGAGATCCATGTGTATAATAGTTTTATTCAGGTTATCAACCATCTCTTTGATATTTCTTGTCCCTTTTGAACCTCCAAACACCTCGTTTAAACTCTGCGTTACAGATTTTACATCCGAGGCTATGCTGTTAAGTTTATTCATGAGCTCTTCAAAATCAGGAGGTGATTCTGTAAATGTAATTTGCCCCCCTGGCGGGATCACCGCAGCTTGCTCATTACCAGGAACAATCTCTATATACTTCTCTCCAAGCAATCCCTTTGTTCTTATAACTGCCTTTGCATTTTCTTCTATCTGGATATCCGGCATTATCCTTAAAACAACAAGTGCCTTATCATCGTGCAATTTAATATCTTCAACATAACCTATCTGTATACCGGCAAGATAAACCCTTGTTTTTGTATTCAGCCCCTGAGCATTATCAAAGATGGCGGTAAGGGTATACCCTTTAAGCCTGCCAAATATTGTCCCGCTGCTTATTTTAAATGTGATCCAGAATAAAAGCACAAGGACTAAAGCTACAAATATACCAACCTTAGCATTTGTTGAAATCCCTTTATTCATCTTATGCCTCTACCTGTAAAGGTCCCTCTGCCCTTCTTTCAAGGAATTGCCTGACAACAGGGTCTTTTGTATTCTTAAACTCATCAGGACTACCATATAAAACAACCTTGCCTTTGTAAAGCATTGCTATCCAATGTGCAATCTTAAAAGTACCAGGTATATCATGACTTATAACTATGCTTGTAACCCCAAGATGTCTTTGCGTGTTTATTATTAAATTGTCTATTGTATCACTCATAACAGGATCAAGACCTGTTGTAGGCTCATCAAATATAAGAACCTTTGGATCAAGGGCTATTGCCCTTGCAAGTCCAACACGCTTTTTCATACCACCACTCAATTCAGCAGGATACAGATGTTCTACGCCTTTAAGTCCTACTATGGCAAGCTTTTCCTCAACGATCTTCATTATCTTTGATCGTGGTAAATTTGTATGCTCTATCAACGGAAAGGCAACATTTTCACCAACAGTCATTGAGTCGAATAAAGCAGAACTTTGAAAAAGCACACCAAAATTTCTTAAAATGTTCGCAAACTCATTTCGTTTTAACTTTGTTATATCTACATTATTAATAATGATTTGACCTGCGTCTGGTTTTAGCAAACCTATAATATGTTTGATAAGCACACTTTTACCACAGCCTGTCTGACCTATGATAACAGTTGTTTTTCCATCTTCTATGGTAAGGTCAATCCCGTCCAGAACCACATTATTTCCAAAAGATTTTTTAAGTCCTTTAATAATGATCTGCATGTTTAAAATAGTAAAGCTGTTAAGAAATAATCTGCTATAAGTATGGACACAGATGAAATAACAACAGCCTGTGTGGCTGCCTTACCAACTCCTTCTGCACCCTTCTGGGCATAGTAACCTTTGTAACATCCAACAACAGCTATGATAGCCCCGAAAACCGCTGCCTTTAAAAGCCCTATGTATACATCTTTTAAGTCCACCATATACACTGTATCATTGATGAACCGCTGACCATTAAGCCCGAGCAGGAATACAGCCATAAAATAACTTCCAACTATACCGATAAAATCAAAAAGCACAGTAAGCATGGGTACCATGAGGATTGAAGAAAAAACGCGTGGAGTTATAAGATATTGAACAGGATTTATACTCATTGTAAAAAGTGCGTCTATCTGTTCTGTGACCCTCATTGTTCCAAGTTCTGCTGCCATTGCAGAGCCAACCCTGCCTGTTACCATCAATCCTGTTAGCACAGGACCCAGCTCTCTTGCGAGAGAGAGTGCAACAGATGGACCAATCAAATTTTCTGCACCAAATAACCTGAACGCATATGAGGTTTGAAGGGCAAATACCATACCTGTAAACGCCCCGGTAAGAATGACGATAAAGCTTGATTCAACACCAACAAACTCCATTTGTTTAAAAAACAGTTTGAGTCTAAATGGTGGCATAAACAAAAATATAACGGATTGCAAAAATGTTACAACTATACCACCTAATTCTTCAAGGAAAGAGGTAAACCTTTCTCCTATGTATTCAAAAATTCTTATTGGATGCCAATTCATGTTTATTTTATCTATAGATCCGTGTAAGCCTTGAGCCCATGTTACACAGTAATTCATAACTTATAGTAGAAGCACGCCTTGCAATCTCGTCTGCTCCTATGTGCATATATTTATCCTCCCCTAAAATTAACACCCTATCACCAATATGTACATTCAATCTATCAATATTTATCATTGTATGATTCATGGTAACTCTGCCTATAATGTATACCTTTTTTCCCTTTATGCCAACAAATCCTGCATTTGATAACATACGGGTGTATCCATCTGCGTAACCCACAGGTATAACACCCACCTTTGTGTTTTTGCTTAACCTATATGTTCTACCATAACTCACATAGTAGCCTTTTCTAAGGGTTTTGATAGAGATCAATCTGGAAAAGATGTTCATAACAGGCTTTAAATCCTTGTGTCCGTATCCGTACAAGCTTATACCGGCTCTCACCATATCAAAGTATGATTCAGGATAATTAAAGAATGTATCTGTGTTTGCTACATGCGAGAACAGCCGTCTGGAAAGCTTTGATTCAATAAATGTTTTCAACCTTTTAAACCTGTTTATCTGTAGTTTTGTAAATGATGCTGAACCAGAAGCATCAGAAATATGGGTAGCTAAACCATGTATGGTTAAATGCCTGGATTTGTTTAAAATACTACTTATTGCATCAATATCGTCATACAGGATACCCAATCTACCCATTCCAGTATCAATTTTTATATCAACATTTAAGCTTGCGTGCTTTTGTTTAACAGCTTTGTCAAGCCACTCAACCTGTTTCGTACTGTATATTAACGGGATGAGATTATTATCTATCAATGCCTCTTCTTCACCCCTTTGAAAACCTGAGAGAACATAAATCTCAGATGTAATGCCGTGTTTTCTCAACTCCACGCCTTCCTGAACGAATGCTACCCCAAGTGCTTCTATACCAATGTTAACAAGTGCTTGCGATACAGGAACCAGACCGTGGCCATATGCATCTGATTTTACCACAGCCATAACACCTGTGTTAATAGGTAGTTTTTGTTTTATTAATATTAGATTATGAATCAAAGCCCTTGATGATATTATGGCAAATGTATATGGATTGTTCATTTGTTAGTTAACCAATTTTCAGGATTGAGAGGTTTTTCACCATGTCTTATTTCAAAATAAAGGGTTGTATCATTGCCAACACCAACTTCGCCAACCTTGCCTATGGTTTCTCCTTCCTCCACATGATCACCAACCTTTACATCCGTGCTTCCTAAATGTGCATAGATGGTAAAATACCTATTCCCGTGATCAAGTATAATTGTATTACCATAGCCTTTTAACCATTCAGACCACACAACATTTCCCTGGTAAACAGCCTTTACAGGAGCGTCTGCTGTAACATGGAACAAAACACCATTAGATTTAATAAAATTTTCTGTTGTTTTACCAAAGATTTTTTCTATCTTTCCTTTTACAGGAAAGGGCAATCTGCCTTCCATTGCAGCAAAACCAATCTGTTTACCGGATGATGATTCAAGGGATTTAAGGGTATCCTGTAGCTTCATCTCTGAATTTTGTAATTGTGCCAAAACCTTCCTTGTGGCTTGTGCACTATACCTTATGCTCGCAAGTATCTGTTCTTTTTGTTTTCTTGCAGATGCAAGCTCTAACTTCTGTCTGTTCAGATTATCTGTTAATGCATCAAGCTGCAGTCGTTGCTGATTGTATTTGTTCTGTTCATTTATCAACGAATCTTGCGCATTAATATAATCTCTCTCTTCCTTTTCATCATGCCTGATAATATAGTTCAAAAAGGTGTAGCGTTTTTCCATATCAACAGGTGATTCTGATGTCAGTAAAAGCTGAAGATAACCTATTTGATGCAGTTTAAAATTAGCAACAATCCGATCCGCTATCATTTCCTTCTTTGACTGTATGTCTTTATTAATGGCTATGATTCTTTTTTGTGTATCGTTAATTTCGTTTATAAGAATTGCCTTTTCTTTGTTAAGTTTGATTATTTCGTTGTTAAGATCGTTCGTCTGTTTGTCCAGTTTATCAATATCATTCAATATCTGTTTTGCTTTTTCTTCAGAGATTTTGATCTCTTCTTTTTTTTCTTTAATATGTTTTCTGATCTCGGTTAATTGCTTTTTTATAGGCTCTTTTACCTGGTGTTTTTGAGATTTACTGTATCCTGCGCATGGTATAAAAAGGCTTAACAGTACTGCTATCAACAGGCATCTGAACATTGAGTTATATAAAACGCCATTATGTTATATAGCATTTTCACCGGTTTCTCCGGTCCTGATCCTTACCGCCTCATCTACTGGTGTAACAAAGATTTTTCCATCGCCTATCTTACCAGTTTTTGCACTTTGCTTGATAGCATCAACCACTTTGTTAACAAGCTCTTCAGGGATCACCACCTCTAATTTTATCTTGGGTAAAAAGTCGACCACATACTCTGCACCACGATAAAGGTCTGTATGTCCTTTTTGTCTGCCAAATCCTTTTACCTCTGTAACGGTCAACCCCTGGATACCAATCTCGCCAAGGGCATCCTTTACCTCATCAAGTTTAAATGGTTTTATTATAGCCTCAATCTTTTTAAGCATAACTTCACCTCTCGTTTATTATATCAATCATATTAAAAAAAAGATCAAGCAGATTTATAATGTCCTACCAGTAAAACCTTTTCCTACCATATAAAGCTCTGATGAAGAGCTTCTTGATGCTAAGGGTTTTGTTGTATAACTTTCTTTAAAATATTTCTTCGCTTCTTTCAGAAAATGTTTTAGCTCATTGCTATAAAACAGTTTTATCAAAAAATTTCCACCGTTTTTTAAAAGTTCTGGTAAATAAGATACTATTGATTTAGCCATCTCTATGTTCCTGATAGTATCAAAAGAGCTGTTACCTGTTATATTTATTGAAAGATCAGAAACAACCGTATCAAATTTATCCTTTATCAGTGTTATCGCTTTTTGACGAATTAAAGGATCGTGTATATCGCCTTTTACTGTTATTGCATTTGCTACATTAAAAGGATTGATATCCTGTATATCTATCCCTATAACCATGCCATTCTTTCCTACAACATTAAGGATAACTTGCATCCATCCACCTGGAGAAGCTCCAATATCTAAAACCTTATCATCTTTCCCTATAATATGATAAGAACTATTTAACTGAATTAACTTAAAAGATGCCCTTGATCTGTATCCCTGTTGTTTAGCAAGTTTATAATAACCATCCTTTCTTATATACATTGATATTTCTTAACTCAAAAAGCATAACAAAAAGTTTATTTATTTTCATGTAGAACAGCCTGTCTAAACAGGCAAAGTTTCGTTACTATTTTTATCCTTTTACACTATCATTACTTTTCTGCTTTCAGGAGGCATATCGGGGAAAAATCGGTCTATTAAAAATTACCCACAAGGTATCTCATTGGGTTCACCGGTATACCATTTATCATAACCTGATAGTGAAGGTGGGGACCTGTAGAAAATCCTGTATCACCAATGTTCCCGATTACCTGTCCCCTTTTGATCATCTCACCGATCTTAACATCTATTTTTGAAAGATGTCCATACAGGGTAGTAATACCATAACCATGGTCAATGATGATGGTGTTACCATAACCACTTTCCCACCCCGCATATGTAACTATACCATTTGCAGGTGCTTTTATAGGATTTCCCAGTTGTGTTGCTATGTCAACACCTTCGTGGAACTCTTTACCACCTGTTATAGGATTTATGCGCCAACCAAATCCTGAGGTTATAAAGCCTCTTACAGGCCAAATTGAAGGTGTTGCAAGTAAGAGGTCTTTTTTGTCAAGGATGCCCTCATAAACCTCCTGTAAACTCTTTTCTTCAATACTTGTTTTAGAAAGTAGATCATTTATATCCATTTCCATCTTTTTAACAAGCATGCCTTTACTTACCCCTGTCAATGGAATAGGATACCCCTGAGTATCAACAGAAGGACCACCTATACTATAGGTAGTTTCTTTTTCGGAAGCAGGGTTTTCTATATTTGCGAGTATACGAATCTTCATATCAAACTGCTGTAATGACTCAAGTTTTGTCTGAAGCGTATGAATTTTGTTTGCAAAATCCATAATCTGATTATTTTGTTCCATAAGTAATTTTCGTGTTCTAAATAACTCATGTCCTTGATATTGCTGGTGTAAAAACTCATAAAATAGGAAACCAAATATGCCAACAAAAACCATTAAGAACATGCCAACCATTTTTATCACACCAAAGCTAATGGTTAGCCTTTTTGTTCTCTCCGTTCCTTCAGGAATAATCAAAAATGTAAACCTTTTTTGTTTTCTCATAGGGATCCCTTTAGACAACATCTATAAAAGCACAAAAACATAACTACTGTCAACAAAAAACAAACCCCTCCAGGAAGGATACATTAAAGGGTTTAATCCTCTTTATTCTTTAAAACAAAAAATGCATTTGAAAAATAGGAAAGTTTGTGTAATGATCGCGGGGTACCCATATGGAAGATGGGGCGTGCGTCAAATCTTAGGTATTCTTCGAATATTAGCAAAAAAGAATTATTGTGCTGTCATTGCGAGCCGCAGGCGAAGCAATCCCTATGTTTGTAGATTGCTTCGGTCATTTCATTCCTCGCAATGACAACCTTACAGAGGACTTAAATCTCGTTTATAACAAACCCCTCTCCGCCTCTTTGCTAAAAAGGGGCAGAAGGGATTACAGGTGGATCGCACGACCCTTTCCTTCGGGCTGGTACCCCGAGCGAATGAACAAACTTTTCTATTGCATTTTCGGGTTAAAACAATTTTCTCTTGCAGAAACAAGGTATAATTGTTAAATAAAACCATTATGTGGAATATAATTATTACAGGTTTAACCTCACTTTTTACAGATATATCGAGCGAGATGATCTATCCAATCATCTCGCTGTATTTATTGGCTCTGGGGTCAAGCCCTGCACTTATAGGTTTTATTGAGGGCATAGCAGAGAGCACAGCAAGCATCGTTAAGGTATTTTCAGGTGCTATATCAGATAGAATACGAAAAAGGAAATCACTTGCAATACTTGGATACGCTTTTTCTCCTATAGGTAAGATCTTTATGTGGCTTGCCAAAGGCTGGGGCTTCGTATTCGTAGGAAGAACACTTGATAGGTTTGGAAAAGGAATAAGAACAGCTCCAAGGGATGCAATTATAGCAGAATCAAGTACCTCTGATAACAGAGGCTCATCCTTTGGACTTCACAGGGCTTTTGATACCATTGGTGCTATACTTGGCGTTATTTCAGCAATTTTTATAATGAGAGAATTGGGGCTAAACGAGAACTTACATACGGCTCACAAGATTCAATCCTATCTACCTGCATTTAAAACTATTATTTTGATAAGCCTTATTCCTGCTGCAATAGGGGTCAGTATTTTATTCCTCGTAAAGGAAACAGGCACAGGCATACCCCTTGGACATGATCTATCATTAAAATGGTCAAAGCTTGATAAAAGATTAAAGGCTTTTCTTATTGTAACATTTATATTTACCCTGGGTAATTCATCAAACCAGTTCCTGCTAATGAGGGCAAAAGGGCTCGGTTTTTCAGTTGAAGGTGTACTTTTACTTTACCTTGTTTACAACCTTGTTTATGGTATTATTTCATGGCCAGCAGGAAGGCTATCTGACAAGATAGGAAGAAAAACACTCATCGTTTCAGGATATTTTGTCTATGCTATAGTATACACAGGTTTTGGCTTAACCTCCAGCAGCTCTGCTATGTGGTTGTTGTTCTCTATTTATGGACTTTATATTGCCTTTACAGAGGGTGTTGAGAAGGCTCTGGTGTCTGACATAGCTCCAAAGGAGCTTAAAGCAACATTAATTGGTTTGCACGCTACACTTGTTGGCATAGGTTTGTTCCCTGCATCTTTAATTGCAGGTTTTATCTGGGATACACTTGGGCCACAATTTACCTTTTATTTTGGAGGCTTGATGGGTGCTATAGCAGCCATTGGAATGCTAATTGTACTGTAATCAACAAAACCTACTTTTTTTTCTTTGATGAGTTTTTTTTCACTGGTACTGAATTTGCCTGTTGTCCTATCTTTTCAAGAGAGCTATACGCACTTTGCAAATACCTTACAATAGCATTCAGATCAAATGTGTGCCATTCAAGCCTTGCAGAAGAGATGTTTGATTGTGCCGCATTCAACAACATCTTTTCGTCTTTTGATGTATAAAGTCTCTTATCTACCCCGAGAAGGTCTTTACTTTCTTTTAATAACAGTAAAACAGCCTTTGCTTCATCTGGCACATAAGGGAATATACCCATTCTTGCATTATGGCATCTTTCACAAACATTAGCCAGATCATCTGGCTGGAGAACTGTTGTAACCATAGAACCATGACAGGTTACACAATTCGGTCCCTGTCCTGTTGTTTCAAGCTTTTTGTAGTGAAAGCTCTGGGTAAATTTATAATATTCTGCCCCATGACACTTACCACATGTCCTCGGAATATTTTTATAGTAAACTGTGCTCTCGGGATTTGTAGAATCAAACACCCCGATATGGGATAATTCCTCGCTTACAGCATTAGGATCGCCACCATGACATTTATCACATGTAACACCATGTTCCTGATGTATAGAACCAACCCAATTGTGTGATCGTGCTCCAACAAAGCTTTTACCTGATAGAGCCATATGACATCTTACACACGAGTTATTTTTCCCCATAATATCATTTGCATAAGTTTGTTTATTGGTAACAAAAAGGTTGGTAATTATAACTAAGATTACTATATATTTTAATCTATGCATTTTTCCCTCCATTTTTATTTTTGTTATACAACTTTAGCAAAGGATATGTAATAATCCATGTTCCAGCAGTTGCAACAATTACATATATAATCATTGTTCTGGGCGTTATCTTTAACACATCTATGTATCCTGAAACAACAAGCATGGTAAGAAAAACCCCGCCTGTGATTCCAAATGCTGTCATAAACGGTCTGTGTAATGGATTGGATATATAGTGTTGGGGATCATTTGTTCTATCAAGAATAGGTATCAAGGCAAAGACAAGTATTAGAAATGTGGGGAATATAACTCCACCAATAGTTTCCGGTGTTATCTTGCCACCTAATATGGAAAAAGATAGGTCCCCAGGGATCAATTTTAAGAAGCCATAAATCACTAAAAAATACCAATCTGGTCTCATTACAGGTGTACCGGGTGATGGTGGACCATAGGTTTCAATAGGATTCAGGGGAATATATGTAGCTATTAAGATAACCACAAACAATAAAAAGAAATAAAAGGCTATGCTTATTATAGCTTGCTCTGGCCAGATAGGTATACCTATCAGTCTTTTACCATTTTGTGACTCTTTATTCCTTTGATTTACAGCAGGCTCTGTATGTTTTTGTTTCACAAGGATCACCATGTGCAATCCGATAAGGCTTACAAGGATCAGGGGTATTAACATAACATGCAAGAAGAAGAATCGTGGTACTGTTTCACTGGATGGAAAATCACCTGCAAACAATAGTGTAGAGAGCCAGTTTCCTATCCATGGTACAGATTTGGCTATATAGTATCCTATTGAGGTGGCTGTTACAGAAAAGTTGCTATATGGTAATAGATAACCTGTAAATGCTGCGAACAGAGAAACACCAAATAAAGCAAGCCCTATAAACCAATTTATCTCTCGTGGATTTCTGTATGCTGAGGTAAAGTAAACTCTCATAAGATGAGCAAGTATAGCAGCTATCATGATCATCGCTGACCAGTGATGTATTCGTCTTATAAGCATACCTATTGGTAAAAGATCTATTTTTACCACACTTGCATAGGCTGCTGGAACCATCGCTCCAAATAAAGAAACCATCTTTGTAGATGGTTCATAAAGTAGTCCAAGGAATATACCTGTTACAACCAGGGTTATGAAAGAGAATAATGCAATTTCACCAAGTAAAAATGTTGGATGTGTAGGGAAGGTTTTTGATAAGAACTTCTCCTTAAACTTTTTTAACTCTAATCTTTCATCAAACCATTTAAACATGTTCGTAACCTCTTCTCCTTAAACCTGTGGTCCTATAGGACCTGTAAAATCGCTTGTAAATATTATAGTATCGTTATCTGTTACCTTAACCCCTATTTGTGCAAGTGGAATTGGTGCAGGACCACCTTCTACCTTCTCTCCTTCTGCAGGATTGAAGATACTGTTGTGACAAAAGCATTCTGTGTAAGAAGCATTATTTTTTACCCATGAAACAGTGCAGCCAAGATGTGTACATATAGCACTGTAAGCAACAAAGCCTTTATCCGTGAGTTTTAAATCTGTTGGAGATTTAAAATCAGACTCTTTAAGTTTTATAAGCTGAACAAGATTAGCAGGATTTGAAGATTTACCCTTTGGATATGCAAGTTCTGCATCTCCTATATTCATTGAACTTGCCTTGATCTCAGTACCTATTTTAGATCCCGAAGCATAAACCAGTACATCTCCAGGGGCAATAGTTGATACATACCCACCTCCCTTCTTAGAAGGGGCTAATACCTTGAGAAGAGAAAAAAGCGAACCAAAAGCACTTACAATAGCTACTATGACAGTACCAAGGATAAACCGCCTCCTTGTTATACCCTTTTTATCAGAATTATCTAATGCCGTATCATGATGATTCACCATAATAGCTCCTCCTTCCTATCCTCTGAAACCTTTCTTATTCCAGCAAAGTATTTTAAATACAGCACAAGTATAATACCAGCAAAAAGGAATTCCGTAGATAACATTGTTCCATACCAGAAATTATTTCCCTTACCGGTTATAAATAGATAAAAGAATAGTACACTTATACCTAATATCAGAATAGAAAGGATAACTATAACTACTGTAGCTCCTAATGCATACGATGGTTTTTTAAAATCTATAACCTCAAATCCCATGTTACCTCCCTTTCTCCATAACAATATAGATAACAAATGATATAACTAATAGAACAAGGATAGCTCCAAACGCCACAAAACCAATTTGGAAAGACCCAAGTTCTTCAGGGAATAACGGCGGTTCTTTACCTTTAATCTTTTCTTCTGCCAGTTTTATCTTTACCCCGGATAACTCATTTATAGTTGCATCATTAACATTCATTGGATCGATTTGATCAAAGCCAGTTGTGTCCTTGTGGCACCTCTCACATGAGTTCGGCACATCCGGTATGATTACATAATGTGCAGAATGACAATCTGTACATGATGGGCCACCTTTATTATCAAGGTATGCAACACCCATTATGCTATTTTTGTATCTATTTACAGAATCATTGTGACATTTACCACAAACATCAAACATTACCTTGCCCTTTGGTATGCCTATAAATCCTTTTGCGCGTGACATTGATAGGGCTTTATATTTTGCAAGTTCTTTCTGAGAGATCTGGTTCAATTTCTTTATCGCAATATTCGGATTACCTCCATGACATGCGTCACATGTTACACCGTTTTGTTTATGGATCGATCTCAGCCAGTTTTCTGTAACAGATTTTATCTTATCCTGCTTTAATGTTTCATGACAGGCTAAACACGCATTCGTTTCTGCGTAGCTATTAAATGGGTACAAAAATAGCAAACAAATCAGTATTGTATATTTTAATATTCTGTTATCCATTTCCTTACCTTTTTAATAAAGATTAAATATAAAACATATTTTTTAACTTACATGTCAAGTAAAATTTTACATGTTCTTGGAGCAAAGTTTTATACAAAAATATTTATATTGTTGACTTATTCTAATTTTTAAGTAGATCTAAAAACAGAGGTGTAAAATGAGATATAAAAACATTACGGATATGTTTTTCACACAGGTTCAAAAATATAAAGACAAGCCACTTCAAATGTACAAAAAAGAAGGTAAGTGGCTTAATATTTCCTGGAACCAGGTTAAAGAAATTGTAGAACAAATAGGTTTAGGCTTAATTGAGCTTGGTTTACAGCCCAGGGATACAGTATGTCTACTGTCAGAAAATAGACCAGAATGGGCGCATGCTGATTTAGGTATAGTGAGTGCAGGTGGTATAAATGTTCCAATATATGCTACAAACACACCTCAGCAGGTTGAGTATATTGTAAATGATTCTGAAGCTAAATATATGTTTGTATCAAACAAGCTACAACTTGATAAGGTTATGAAGGTAAAGGCTAATTTGTCAAAACTTAAAAAGATTATTGTGTTTGAACCATTAGAACCCAATCCAGCACCTGAGTTTATCATGACACTGGAACAGTTAAAAAGATTGGGTAACCCAGATAAAGACAGAAAACTCCTGGAAGCACGGTATCAGGGTATTCAACCTGATGACATTCTTACTATAATTTATACATCCGGCACCACCGGGGACCCAAAAGGTGCAATGCTTACACATGGAAATATACTATCAAATTGTGAAGATGTTTCTGCATATGTACCTATGAAAGATACCTTTGTTGCGCTATCTTTTTTACCTCTTAGCCATGTTTTGGAAAGAATGGCAGGTTATTATGCGATGATATTTCATGGGGCTACAATAGCCTATGCTGAGAGCATAGATAAATTGGTAGAGAACATGGCTGAGGTTAGGCCACATATAATGATTTCAGTACCAAGGGTTTACGAAAAGATGTACGCGAGAATTATAGAAGGCGTAGAAAGTGGCCCTGCATCCAAGAAGAAGATATTTTACTGGGCTGTGGATGTTGGGAAACGGACAATGCCATACAGACTTGCCGGTAAGGCTTTGCCGATCGGTTTAAGTATAAAGTATGAGATCGCTAAAAAACTTGTGTTCAGTAAGATTAAACATATCCTTGGTGGAAGGCTTATATTCTTTGTATCAGGTGGAGCTCCACTTTCTAAAGAACTTGGCGAATTTTTTTATGCAGCTGATGTTGCCATTGTTGAAGGTTATGGCTTGACAGAGACCTCACCTGTCCTTACTGTAAATCCGTACGGTAAAATGAAATTTGGGACAGCTGGCAAACCTATACCAAATTGCGAAATAAAAATTGCACCTGATGGAGAGATCCTCGCGAGGGGACCCATGGTCATGAAAGGATATTTTAAGAAACCAGAAGCTACAGCAGAAGCTATAGAAAAGGATGGTTTCTTCCATACAGGGGATATAGGCTTTCTTGATAATGAAGGCTATTTACATATAACGGATCGCAAGAAGGATTTAATTGTTACTGCAGGTGGTAAGAATATAGCACCGCAACCAATAGAGAACCTGCTAAAAATGAATAGGTACATAGAACAGGTTGCAATGATCGGGGATAAAAAACCATATTGTGTTGCGCTTATTGTACCTAAATTTGATGCTATTGAGAGCTATGCTAAACAAAACAATATCACCTATCATAATAGAAAAGAACTTGTTGAACATCCAAAGATCATAGAGCTTATTCAGAACGCAGTTGATGGCATAAACGCATCTCTTGCAAAGTATGAAACTATTAAGAAGATCAAAATATTGCCCAATGAATTTACGCAGGAGACAGGAGAGCTCACCCCTACACTTAAAGTAAAAAGAAGGGTGATAATGGAGAAATACAAGGATATTATAGAGGAGCTTTACGCACAGTAGATATTCAAAAGACGTACAGACTTGCTCTCTTACAAGCAAAAAGGGTAATGGAATTGTGCTGGTGTCAGTTTGTTACTGGTTGTAAGATTTTAGGGGTTCATAAGTAGAGGGAATTTTTTTATTGTGCTGGATTAAACTGGGTCAATGAAGATCCTTGTAAGCAGAACAGATAGAATAGGTGATCTTGTACTTTCAACACCTGTTTTTGAGGCTTTAAAAAGATATATGCCTGGTACTTCTACAATTGTAATGGCAAGAAAGGGTATAATAGATGTGATAAGTAACAATCCTTTTATTGATGAATACATACCTTATGATCCAGATGGTAAGCATAAAGGCTTAAAGGGGGCAATATCCCTCTCAAAAGAGATAGGCCAAAAAGATATTGACATTGCAGTAGAGTTGTTTATGTCATTCTATCCTGCACTTGCCATAAGGCTTGCAGGTGTTAAAAAAATAATAGGACCAGGTTCAAGGATTTATTCATACGCATTATTAACGAATGTTATAAAACAGGATAGAAAAGAGTCTAAATACAATGAAGCAGCTTACAATCTTATGCTTTTACAAACACTTGGTATAGATGATATAAATATAAAGCCACGGGTTTATCTATCTGATAGTAAGGATAGTTGCGAAAGGTTTTTATTGAATCAAGGGGTTAAACCGTTTAATTACTTTGTGGTTCATGCTGGTATGGGTGGATCTGCGAGAAACATGTCTGTTGAAAAATACATATCCTTAATTAAAGCCATGACAGATAAATATAAGCTTCCTGTTGTTATAACAGGTAGCTTTGCAGATCATGCGATTGTAAACAAAATAACCACGGAACTTTATGATAACTCGTATGTTAAAGATATGTGTTGTATTTTATCTATAGAACAATTAAAGGTAGTTTTATTTTTTGCAAAGGCGATGATAGGTCCATCAACAGGTCCCATGCATATCTCTGCAGCACTTGGCAGACCAACTGTTGCCTTATTCTCTCCACTGAAAGCCCAATCAAAAATACGATGGGCGCCCTATTTGCTTGACAATGTTGCTATAATAGAACCACATGTTGAATGCAAACAAAAATATAAATGCAAGACAACATGTTTACATTATAATTGTATGGATGCTATAAGTATAGATGAAATCTTAGAAAAGGTGGATGGATTAATTGGAGTTTAATAAAGCTATTAGATTGATAGGACCCTTAAGAAAACCTATCAGACAATATATTATCAATAAAAGGTTAAGGTTTCCCAAGCTCATATCTCTTGAACTTACCAATGCCTGCAATGCACGATGTATAATGTGTCCACGAGATCAACTCACGAGAAAGATCGGGAATCTAAGCATGGATGTGGTTGAAAAGCTATGTAAAGATGCGTATAAAAAACCACTCCGTAAGATCAACCTCTTCGGTTTTGGCGAGTCTTTATTACATCCTAAACTTATCGAGATTATAACTTATATAAAAAAGGCTCTGCCGGAAGTTGAGTTAAACCTCAGCACAAATGCTCAACTCCTGGATGATGAATTAGCCTCAAAGCTGCTGGCTTCCAGGGTAGACAAAATAAATATAGATATTGATGGCGTAACTAAACAGACATACGAAGGTATCAGGAAGCAGTTGACCTTTGAAACAGTAATAGAGAATACAAAAAGGTTGATAGATAAGCGTAATAGACTCAGCTCAAATACTGAGATCTCTGTTACAATTATAGCGATGGATCTTACAAAAGAAGAGATCAAGCCATTCAAAAGATTCTGGGCAGGTATTGCTGATACTGTTTATGTAAACCATTATAATACATGGACAGGGGTCTTCCCTGATAGAAATATCAATAAACCGCAGATCGTAACATTTACCTTTCCCTGCAAGAATCCATGGAGGGAAATGATTATCAATTATGATGGGAATGTGGCGTTCTGTTGTATGGATTTTAACTCTACTATTGTAGTAGGTAATATTATGAACCAGTCAATTGAAGAGATATGGCGCGGTGAAAAGATGGAACGATTAAGACAGTTACACCTCAACGGCAGATATAAAGAGATACCAATATGTAGTAGATGTAATGAATTTATTTTTCAAAGTAATAGCTTTTGGGCTAATCTATTTTACAAATGAAAATCCTGCTTTTAAGGTTTAGCTCACTTGGTGACATTATTTTAACAATGCCTGTTGCAAAGGCTCTGATGCAAGTTACACCGAAAGCATCCGTAGATCTCGGAACAAAATCAGAATATAGCAATTTATTTACTCATCCATCTCCGTTCAAGAATATAATATACCTTGATGACGCAGGGGTTGTGCCATTTATAAAAAAGATCAATGAACAAAATTATGATATCATCGTGGATCTACACAGGAGTATAAGGACGCTTGCAATACTGCCTCTTTTAAAGGCATCTATTAAAAAAGGGTATAAAAAAGGAACAATTGCACGCAGGATCTTTGTAAAAACCGGTATTAAACTATCAAACTTCCCTGGTGTAGTAGAAAGATATTTAAATACCCTTAATATAACTGAAATTCCAGAACCACCATGGTTTACATTTGATGAAGAAGAAAGAAAGATCGGCCGTAGTATTTTAATCAAAGCAGGCATTTATAAAGACAGAATAATTGGTATAGCCCCTGGTGCAAAATGGCGCACAAAAAAATGGCCCTTAAGGCACTATGTAACACTTGCTCAAAAATTACAAAACAAACCTTACGATATAGCTTTTATTTTTGGCAAAGGTGACGAACAGGATTTAAAGGAGTTATTAAAAATGTACCCTGAAGCCAGAATACTTACCACTGAAGAACACGGTTTACGAAACATAGCCTATGCAATAGCATTAATGGATGTATTCATTAGTAGTGATACAGGACTTATGCATCTTGCAGAGGCATCAGGTATTCCTCTGGTAGCAATGTTTGGACCAACGACAAAAGAATTTGGGTTTTTCCCGGTCAGTAAAAAAGCTGTTGTAATAGAAAAGCCTCTTGCCTGTAGACCATGCAGTTTACATGGTGCTGATAAATGTAAGTATGAACATCATAGGTGTATGGAAGATATAACAGTAGAAGAGGTAGAAGATACTGTTATAAAACTTTTAACCCAGAAAAAGTGAAAGGGAAAAAATCTGTTGCATTTTTCATAATAATCGTTTTAGATTAACACAAAAAATGCATTTACAAAAATAGGGAGGTTTGTGTAATGAGCGAAAAGCCTGCGTCAAATATAGGTATTCTTCGGATATTAGCAAAAAAGAATTATTGTGCTGTCATTGCGAGCCGCAGGCGAAGCAATCCCTATGCTTGTAGATTGCTTCGTCATTTTATTCCTCGCAATGACAACCTTACAGAGGACTTAAATCTCGTTTATAACAAACCCCTCTCCGCCTCTTTGCTAAAAAGGGGCAGAAGGGATTACGGGTGGATCGCACAACCCTTCCCTTCGGGTGGGTACCCCGAGCGAATGAACAAACTTTCCTATTGCATTTTTTGGGTTAATAAATCATGTTTTGCGGTTATAAACATATAAACAACTTTAATATGTTTTATATAGAACAAGGCAATGGTATCCCCATAGTTTTCAT
>Ga0315298_1003206_pt1 | contig 26408 bp, 25 predicted proteins | sample WHS_1_MG_FD_203077 | JGI IMG/M metagenome (GOLD analysis project Ga0315298, IMG submission 203077) | Extremophilic microbial mat communities from Washburn Hot Springs, YNP, Wyoming, USA - WHS_1_MG | ecosystem: Environmental > Aquatic > Thermal springs > Hot (42-90C) | place: USA: Wyoming... | reverse complement strand
TCTGGCTTGAGAAAGCATGATTTCTAGAAAAATATTCGTGTCAACGAGGTACATTTTCAGAAGCAGCTTCGAACCATGACTTTGCAGCCGAGTGCTGAAGTTCGACGGAGCTAACCTTGACGTCTGAAAGCAGTCCTTTTATAGCCTCGACAGGATCCTCTTCAAAAACAACCCCCTCAATGCTGGAGAGCCATTTTTCAATAGCTTCTTCAGCAGCACGGCTGAGAGCCCCCTTTGAATAGCCGAACCTGCGCATCGCAACTTCTCTGAACCTAGCCTCTAAATCTCTCCTTATTTGAATCCTGAGACCAGGCATGGGGGAAAAAGACCATATTACTATTTAACCTTTTCTCAACAAGTCCTTATTAGCACGCTTCACCTCCATTCACCATGGAGCACCTGCAAGAGTAGAACTGCTTAGTTTCCGGGTTTGGCCTGCACCACCTGTAGCATGCGCAAAAACCGGGTCTTTCTTTTAAACGTGGAAACGTAAGTCTTTCACATTGGAAGCGATTTCAATCAGCACGCTTTCAAAAAGATATTGCGCCAGGGCTTAAATGCTTCAAACAAGTTTTCCTCGATGAGAAACAAACCCGTGCATCAAAATTAGACATCCTCCATGCTTTGCGAAGAGGCCTCGCGCAAACATACTTTGGAAGAACCTTAGAAAAAAAGCCGACGTGTTTTTCATTCCATGATGAAAATAAATACGGAGTGAATGTTTAATCTTCTATCTCTTTCCCAATTATAAGTTCGATCATGCTCTCCTCAGCCTTTCTCCTTATTTCCTTCGCGATTTCTCTTCCAGCCGTTAAGACCACTAGGTATTTCAACGGCTCCCTCTTATACTTGCTTCTGGCAGCCTCGGCTTTCCTCATAAGCTTATCGACTTCTCCAAGGCTTTCAGCGTGGGACGTTACCTCCCCGATGATGAGAGGGTTTTCGAAAAACATGTTTATCTCCTCACCGTCGATAACCGCCTTCTTCAACTCCGCATCCTTTGGAATAACGTTCATACTCCTCAAGTATTGAGATAGGAATCTTCTGGTGAACTCCTCGAAAGTCAAGCCGGCGAACCTGCTTAACTCGCCGAACCCGTGTACCATCGAGTCCCTTAAGGACTCCACCGTCCTATCCAACCGCCCATAGTTAATCCTTAAAGCCTTAACCTCCTCCCAAAGCCTGTTCTGGTTCTCCCAGAGCTTGTTCTGGCCTTCTCTCAAACTCTTAACTTCCTCCCATAGCTTGTTTTGATTCTCCCAAAGCTTGTTCTGGTTCTCCCAAAGCTTGTTCTGGCCCTCCCTAAGGGCTTTAACCTCCTCCCAAAGTTTATTCTGGTTCTCCCACAGCTTCTCCTGACCCCCTCTAAGAGCCTTAACCTCCTCCCAGAGCCTGTTCTGGTTCTCCCAGAGCTTGTTATGAGCCTCCTCCAGCCTGTCCAGCCTCTTCAAAATCTCCGATAAACCTAAATAGCCTGCGACCACGTAACGAAACTCCTTGTCTTTCTCTATGAGCTCTATGAACTCCTCCCTTAGATTACCCATCTGTCCGATACTCGCCATTTAACTATTTAAGCATACATATTTTATGCTTGAAAAAGATAAGGATGGTGCTGATAGTTGCTAAGAGGCGCATGATCTCCATCAGCCTGCCGTAGTTGAGCGCGCGCGCTTTTTCTTTCTACTGCATGGACACTCGTTTAGCCGTGCGCACGCTCAGCTTAAAAATTGTTTCGACTGGATTTGGCTATGGATGATGATGTGCCGGATTCAAATGCTTTAGAGGAGATGTTGTCTCCACAATAGAAGTAGTGGTTTGATTTACCGTTCCAGAGTTAGCGCGCACCACTCTTCTTCTTTAGAGGCTTCGCCCTCTTCCCCCAGACCTATTCCAGCAAGCAGGATGAGAAACATGTAAGAATCCCTGTCGAGAAACTTTTCCTCGATAAGTATTCGATAACCACATTCTTAAGCGCGCGCTGATCTCATTGAAGCCAGATAACAGTATCGAAAAAGACATTTAAACACTCTCCCAGTAGGCTGAAGCATGCTCATGAGAAGGAGGGAGGACGAGAACCCGCCCCCACCGCCGGTTGAAGAGGCTGAGGAGGAGCATGCCCAAGAATACTCTTTGAGAACCCCTACGGGAATAGCTGGCTTAGACAAGATTATAGACGGGGGCTTGTTGAGGGGTAAGACATACCTGGTTGCCGGGGAGACGGGTACGGGTAAGACTATTTTCAGCCTCAGGTTCCTTCTGAAGGGGCTTGAGATAGGTGAGCCATGCATCTACGTTCCTTTCGACGAGACTGTTGAGGGCACTGTCGAAGGGGCTTTGACACTCGGCTGGGACCTTGAGACCCCGATGAGGAGGAACATGCTTAGAATACTGGATGCTAGGCCCTTCTTCGCAGAGGTTACCAGGGAGAAGTTTATGGCTGAGGTTGTAAGGGAGATCGTTAAGGAGCTTAAGAGGCATGTGGCGGAGATAGGGGCTAAGAGGCTTGTCATAGATCCTGTTGCACCACTAGTAGGGGAGGTTGTCGACGTTTCATGGACGAGGGACTTCATAAGGGGCTTCGTGACCGCTGTTGAAAAGTTTCTCGGCTGCACCACCATAATAACCAGCGAGGTTCCTACGGGGAGCGGCCTCCTCAGCAGGTTCGGCGTCGAGGAGTTCCTCTCCTCAGGAATAATAAAGCTCTCAATAACCCCTATAGAGAACAGGAACCTTAGGACACTCATGATTAGGAAGCTCAGGTGGACAAGGGTGGACTTAACCCCTTACGTCTATGAGATAAAGCCTTTGGAGGGCATTGTTATTCTTGAGCCCCTCCACGAGTATGTTAAGAAACTCAGGGAGTAAACGGGATTCTTGATGATCTAAGCACGCTGTTCAGGATGCTTCCCATCTATGCTTTAGCATGGAGCTCGACGCTTAGCTTCTTTGCGAGGCGCAGGGGGTTACTAGCATGAGTTTCAAAGGGGTTTCCCCGTCTTCTTTTCTTAAAACTCGGCCTTGGAAACGTTAAAGCCCTTCGCGTTTGAAGCGATTTCGATCAGCACAACCTTTTCATTACGAGCGCATGCGAAGAATTCCTTATGAGCATGCTAAACCATGAATTGTTGGAGGGCTGCTCCAAGGTACAGCATTAGGAAGGAGGCTAGCATGGCTGTCTGGGGGCTTGTCTTAAACCAGCATACTATTGCTGCTGAAAGAAGGAGCGCGCTCAACCCTCCTGAGAATACTTGAATAAGCCCTGCGGCGAGGCTGGGCGGGTTTGAGACAGCCATGATCAGGCCGTAGACGAGCTGGGGTATGAAGCAGAACGGCACCGCTGTTAGGAAGCCTGTTTCAACACTCCTCTTCTGGAAAACCGTTCTTGGAACAAGGTAGGCCAGCAGGAGGCTTAGGGCGACGCTCCCCAGGGTTGAAGCGAAGCCCACGTTCGCAACCGGGATGAGTAGGGCTAGACCCATCTTAGCGTAGAGGCTTAAGGCTGAGAGGCTTAGCACTATGAGCGCCGCCATGGGTGTCACCATTCGGCTGGGCAGCCCGGTGAAGAACCATACTGGGACAAGCGCCTCAAAAGCCTTTGGAGTCTCCCCGGTTGTAGGCGGTGGGAGAAGGCCTGATTTCAACGCTAGGTAGACCCTCCTGCCCTGCTCGCTTAAAGCATACTTCTTGTCGCTTGTCTGCTCCACGAGCTCCCCGAGGGCTAGGAGATTATGGTAGAGGCTGCCCGTGCTTAGGCCCAGCTCCCTCTTAAGGTCCTTAATGCTCATAGACCCGGATTCGCCTAGCTTCATAAGCAGGGCTCTCCTCTTTCCATATGAGAGGGCAAGTATAACCTTCTCCAGGCCGTCCTCCTCCACAGGCCTTTAAACGCATTGGCGGAATATAAAAACATCTTGCTTGCAAATCTCTGGGCCGGCTTCTCGTTTGAGCGGTTTAAACCCAGATCCTCCGCCTATTGTTCGGCTGGCCTGTATGAGCCGAGTAGCCTAATCCCCACAGTCCTGGTCTTAAGCTTCTCCAGCGCGCCTAGAACCCTCCTGTCCCAGGAGGCGCCTTCAAACTCGACTAGAAACATGTATTCCCAGGGCTTGCCTTTAACCGGTCTAGACTCTATCCTAGTCAGGTTTAGACCCTTCTTCGCAAACACTTCGAGAGCCCTGTAGAGAGAGCCGGGCTTATGCTCCAGAACCATTATAAGCATTGTTCTAGCAGCCCCCTTAAACCTCCTGCAGGACTCTCTGGAGAGCACTAGGAACCTGGTGTAGTTCTCCTGCTCATCCTGAATATTCCTGGCAAGGATTCTCAGGCCGTATTCCCTCGCAGCGGCCTCTGAGCACACCGCCGCCCCGCCCCTGGTTTTAGAAGCCATGTAGGCAGCCATAGAGGTGCTTGAAACCTCCCTTATCCTGGCTTCCGGCAGGACTCTGTCTAGGAAAACCCTGGCCTGAGCAAGGGCGTGCGGGTTGGAGAAAACCTTCTTGACGTCTTCAAGCCTCCTCTCCCTGGACGAGAGGTGGAACGCTATTTTCAAAACCTCCTCGCCCACTATCCTCAGGCTCGAGGAGGCTAGGCAGTCCAGGGTCTCTGAAACCGGGCCCTCCAGACTGTTTTCAACAGGCACAACCCCGTAGTCAGCCTCACCCTCCTCAACGCTTCTGAAGACGCTTCTAATCGTCGGGTAGGGCTGGAGGGCACAGGGCTTGCCGGAGAAGTATTTCTCAGCAGCCTCCATCGTGAAGGACCCCTTCGGACCCAGGCAGCCTACTTTAAAGACGCCCTGGATCCTCCTGCTGTGTTCTACGAGAAGGCTGAAAACCTTTTCAACCAGAACCGGGTCCAAGCCCCTCCTAGAAGCCTTTTTCAAAACATGCTTGTAGACCTCTCCCTCCCTCTTCTCGTCAACCGTCGGGAGCCCCTGCTTCTTCTTCACGCTTCCAATCATTCTCGCAAGCCTTATTCTCTCAGCCATCGCGTCCACAAGCTTCTCGTCAACCCTGTCGATCATGCTCCTCAATTCTTCCAGGCTCAATCCTTAAGAACCCTCCTGACTAGGCCTGCCCTAGCGTAGTGGTCAATGAGAACCATCGCGGCAACAGCCTCAACCACCGGAACAACCCTGGGGGCGATGCATACGTCAAACCTCCCCCCGGAAAGGCTCAGGCTAGTAGTCCTCATCTCCTCAAGGTTCACGGTTTGCTGAACCCTCCTTATAGAGGGCGTGGGCTTAACCGCCGCCCTGAAAACTATTACGCTTCCCGTTGAAACACCTCCTACAACACCCCCGTCGCTACTCCCCGTAACCTCAACCCTCCCATTCCTGATTTCGAAGCCGTCGTTGAACATGCTTCCCCTCATGCTTGACGCTTCGAAACCCTTTCCGAACTCAACCCCCTTTACGCTGGGAATAGCCATCACGGCTTTGGCGAGCTCAACGTCAAGACCCTCAACCAGCGGGTCGCCGATACCCGGGGAAACCCCGTATATCCTGCACTCCACAACTCCTCCGACACTGTCTCCTTCACAGGAAGCCTCGTCTATCTCCCTCATCATCATCCTTGAAGCATCAGGGTCTACGCACCTTACTGGGGATTCGTAAACCTTTTTCAAATCCTCCTCGCCCGGCTCACCCGTATACGTGGCCCTACCCACCCGGGTCACGTGCGCATATATCCTTACACCGTTCTTCTCGAGGACCTGTGCTGCCAGCGAGCCTGCTGCAACCCAGCTTGCAGTGAATCTGCCCGAGGAGAAGCCTCCCCCCCTGTAGTCGTTGAATCCACCATACCTAACCCTGTAGGGATAGTCAACGTGGCTCGGCCTCGGAGTGTTTTTTATCTTCTCGTAGAAGCCGTGGTCAGCATCCCTGTTCCAAACCACTATTAGGACGGGGGCTCCTGTCGTGAAGCCGTTGAAAACCCCGGCTAGTATTTCGAAATCGTCCTCCTCAACCCTCGCCGTGGAGCCGTAGCCCCCTCTCCTGCGGGAAAGGCTTATCCTAATCCTCTCCTCGTCAATCCTCAAGCCCGCGGGGAAGCCCTGTATCAGGGAGCCCACGAGCCTTCCGTGGCTCTCCCCGAAGAAGCTGAATACGACGAGCCGGCCCAGAGTGTTTAAACCCATCTGAGCTCAACCCCAGACTCTGAAGCCCAACTGTAAAACCCGGGGTTAGACTTCGAGACTGAGCCGGCGTTAAGTATGGTTGTCTCGCCCTCAGCCGCAGCCCCAGCAGCTATAAGCATCATCTCAATCCTATGGTCGCAGCCAGCGTCCACGGTCGCCCCCCTGAGCCTGCAAGGTCCTTTTACAACAATATCCTCACCGTTGAAAAAGGTTTCCACACTCATTTTCGACAGGGCGCTGGTTATGAGCGTAGCCCTCCTCGACTCCTTTGCCTCAAGCCTCCCAACGCTCCTCAGAACCGTCTCACCCTCCGCGGCTGTTGCAGCCAGCGCCAGCGCCGGAACCAGGTCCGGGTTCCCGGAGCAGTCCACTACACATGCCTTCAGGAGACCGGTGTTCTCAGCTATAAGCGTATTGCCCCACCACTCTACTTTAAGACCCATCTCTCGAAGCATTTCGACAACCTCCCTGTCAGGCTGGGGTTCGTCGAGAAGCCCGTGCACCTGAACCCTGCTGCCGGAGACCGCCGCCAAGGCCAAGGGTATTGCTGAAAGAGAATAGTCGCCTGGAACAGCGTGGTTGAATGGCTCAGGCTCCCCAGGCTCAACAATTATGGAATCCTCCCCAATACTGGCCTCAACCCCGTGCATGCGGAGCATTCTCAAAGTAAGGTCGACGTAGGGCTTTGAGACGAGCACACCGTTCTTTAAAGCGATTCTGAAGCCTCCTCCAAGCCTGGCCCCGGCCACTAGGAAGCCTGAGACATGCTGGCTTGACTCGGAAGCGTCTAAGAGGACTGTGTCAGCCTTGAAACCCTTGCTCCTAACCCTTAACGGGGGCCTCCCGTTCAACGAGCATGCTTCAACGCCAAGCGAGGCGAATGCTTCCTCAAGCATTCCGACAGGCCTCCTCCTAAGGCTCTCGTCCCCCGTGTAGACGGCGTGTGAGGGCTTAGCAGCCACGACTGGGGCGAGCATCCTTAGTGTTGAGGCCGAGCCCCCGCAGTCAACCTCCACGCCGGGGCTCTGGAGCTCGCCGCCTTCAACGAGAACATCTCCGCCCCTTGTGCAGACCCTTATGCCCATTATGGTGAGAGCCCTGAGGGTCGCCTCAACGTCGTCGCACAGGGAGAGCCCGGTTATTCTCGAGACCCCTTTTGAAACAGCAGCCATCAGGAGGCTCCTGTGAGAATAGGATTTTGAGGGCGGGGCACTGTAGCTAATGCTTCCGGACAAGCCTCCCTTAACCTTCAAAAGCCTACTCGACGCTCGCATTCTCGTTGCACACACCTGTTTCAACAACTCTTCCGAACCTTGACATTGCTGCCTTAACCTTTTCAACGTCCCGCGGCCTTGCGACAGCAGCCACGGCAGGCCCCTTGCCGGACACTCCTGCGGCGACAGCACCGTTCTTCAAAGCCTCTAAGGCGGGCTTCGCATCCAGGCCGAGGGCTGTTGAAACAGCCAGGCCGTTCAGGCTCATCGCCAACCACTCCTCCCCGTTTAAAGCCAGCCTGTGGGCAAGCCTCATCAACGGTTCAACGGGCTTGAAGACACTGGTGTCAACCCTTCCGCTGAGCATTCCACCCGGAGGGATGAGTATGATGATCCTCAACTCATCCTCCACCAGCCTCCTCTCGATCAGCCTCCTCTCTAAATTATCCGTTACCACCAACCCTCCTAAGAGGCATGCTGAAGCATCGTCGAAAGCACCTGTCACAGATACCCCGGCCTGAATACTTGCTTCAGCAGAGTACTTGGCTGCCTCAAGCAGCCCGGCTTCCCCTGAGACCTCTTTTAGACACGCTAGCGCAACCGCTGAGGAGACCGCGCTGCTCGACTTCAAGCCTTTCTTCGCAGGTATTTCAGAGTAGATGCTTACTTCACAACCCTTCTGCAAGCCGTGGTCCCCGAGTACTAGCCTGCAGACCTTTTCAGGAAGGCTCCCCGGCTTAAGAACCCTGCCTCCTGATCTCACTGTGAACACCTGCTCCTCAACCAGCCTGCAGCTAGCCTCAACCCTCAGCCCGACCCCTAGGGCTGCACCCAGCCCGTTGGCCATCGCGTTAACAATGCTTACCGCGCCGTGAACCCTGGCCCTGCTCAACCCCTGAGCCTCCTCAAGGCTTCCTCCCTCATCTCTTCCAGCGGAGGCTTAAAGCCGAACCATATTTCGAAGCTTTCAGCAGCCTGGTGGACAAGCATCTCGACACCCGGCACGGTTTTCAACCCTTTTTCAGAAGCCTCCTTGATCAGCCTCGTCGGATGCGGCGTGTAAACCATGTCCAGAATGGTCTGTCCACTCCTGAGAAAGCCTGTTGGAAAGGGTGTTTCGACACTACTCCCCATTCCCACCGGCGTAGCGTTAACGACGACGTCAGCCTGCTGGAGCACCCGCTCAGCATCTTTAAGACTCCTTGTTTCAACGCTGAAGCCTTTCCCTGAGAAGTGCTTCTCAAGCTCGAAAGCCCTTCCGGGACTCCTGTTTAAAACCAACACCCTGCAGCCCATTGAGAGGAGGGCTAGGACAGCAGCCCTCGCCCCTCCGCCTGCGCCCACGACTGCTGCAACACCCCCGCCTTTGAAGCCGGAGCCCCTCAGGGGTTTCTCAACCCCGGCTACATCCGTGTTAAAGCCCTCCAGAAGACCGTTGCAAGCCCTGACTGTGTTTACACACCCGGTTAGCTCAGCCGACTCATCCAGCCTGTCGACAAGAGCCGCCACGGCGATCTTATGCGGTATCGTGACGTTGAAGCCGAGAACCCTGTTGATCCTGCAGAGGGATGTGAACGACCCGAGCATTTCCCCGGTTACCCTTATTGCGACGTAGACGGCGTCCAAGCCCAGCCTCCTTATTGCCCTGTTGTGGATCGCCGGGCTCAGCGAGTGCGACACCGGGTCTCCTATCACGAATAGCAGCCTTGACTCTGATGTTGGCAGCCACTCTACCATACGCCCATTCTCCTGTATATCGAGACCATTCTCCTAAGGGTTGCCTGCCCAGGCGCCATGGGCCCGTCGTAGGAAGCGTAAGTCATGAAGCCTCCGAGCAGCGGCGCGAGAATCCTGGTGGCGAAGCCCTCGTCACCCATGCCGAAGCAGACGACCCTGCTCCTCCCAGTGTTCTTAAGGAAGAACAGTATGCTAGCCTCGTCGACTGGACTCCTGACCGTTGTGACAATCTTGTAGACCTCGGCTCTCCTCCTCGTCATCGCTGAAAGCATTCTGGACAGTTTCTCAACGCCAGGGGTCCCAGCCCACTCGTGGCGTGAAAGAATCAATCCGACGCCTCTCTTAGAAGCCAGCCTTGAAACCTCGTCTAAAATCCTGGATTTCTGCTCAACATCCACGTATCTGAAGGGGGCTTCCAGAGCCTTTTCGAACAGCCTTAGCCTCTCCCCCTCGCTGCCCCGGTAGGCTCCGCCATCCCAGCTGGGCCTTATCGTCGCCACGCAGCCGACGCGGGAGGATTCCACCGTCTTCAAAACAGCGTCGTACTGCTTCTCATCAGCATGGTCGAGCCTCAGCTCAACCAGGCTTGCGCCAAGACTCTGTGAAAACATGATGGCTCTCGAAACCCTTGAAACACTGTCCGCCTTAACAGATACGCATATCCTGGGCCTCAAAACTCGACCATCAGCTCCCCTTCCACCGGGGTGCCGAAATGCCTCCCAACCCTGCCTGGAGAATAGGCGATAACCACGTCGCCTGGCTTAAGGTCTCTAACGCTCCTTGAGCCGTCTGGGGTTACGACCCTTATTGTTTCAGCATCCTGCAGGAACACCTTCCCCCTTAAACCGTTTAGACTTGCCTCAACCATTCTTAGGGGCCTCTTCTCAACCTTCATCCTGCATATCGTGAGAGGCCTAGCCTCGCCTCTCCTCGATACGGCTAGGACAACGTCGCCGGACCTAAGGTCGCTAACGTAGGGCGATAAGCCCCCGGTGGAGAGAACATACTGGGATACTGCTCCAGCGTTAACCCTGAACGGCCTCGGCTTAGTGAAGCCTGATTCAACAACCTCAGCCTCTATTAGAATCAGCATTGATGAGAACGCTCCTATCAGCATGCCCTCACCCGGGCTCATGGCGTCGCAAGCATCTATGCAGGCCCTGAGCCCCATGCCCGCCTCAGAAACCTTTTCAACAATAGCCTCGCGAAGCCTCAGCACAGCTTCTATGTTCCTCAACTCCTCCGCAGCCCTTGAAGCCTCGTTCACAGGCATGTTTAACGCCACGGCGTCAACGCCCAGCTGAAGAGCCCTTAGGGCCAGCTTGGCTTCTTCAACGGTCGAGGCTTCCGCGACGATCATAGCCCTGCCCCGCAGCTTCGCAACAAGGTTCTCCCAGGGTATAACCTTCCAGTCTGAGGTTTTCACAAGTATTTTCCTGAAGCCCTTCTCAACGGCTTTCAAAGCATTCTCCTCGTCCCCCGCATTCCTAACCTCAAGCTCCAGCACTGTTGAACCAGGGTCGACTCCGGAAGACCCTAGAAACTGCCATTGGACGAGTCTTAAGCGCTCCCCCTTGCCCTCGACAATGCCCCTGCTCCTCGAGACAACCCTGTCAACGCCTTGAGCATGCTCAACATCTTCAGCGAACACCCATACCTCCTTCAAGCCTCGGCAACCTCCAGCGCATACTCCACCGACGCGTTCTCGTGAACAATCGCCTTCAGAGCCTCAGCCATCCTCCTGGGAGCCTCATGCTGGAAGACATTTCTTCCTATGGAGACGCCTGCGGCACCGGCTGAAACAGCGTCGCTAACCATCTTGAGGAACTCGCTTGTAGACGAGGTTTTCGGGCCACCTGCTATAACAACGGGTATGCGCGTAGACTCAACGATCATCCGGAAGGAGCTTGGCGAGCCCGTGTAGTTCGTCTTAACAACGTCGGCGCCGAGCTCCACGCCTATCCTCGCAACGTGCGCGACCTCCTTAGGGGAGTGTTCATCAGTTATCTTCAGCCCCCTCGGGTACATCATGGCCAGCAGGGGGAGCCCTAGGATGCTGCAGACCCTTGAGGACTCCGCCAGGAATGCGAGCTGCTCACAGTCCGTCTCGCAGCCGACGTTGACATGTATGGAGAAGCCGTCAGCACCCAGGGAAAGAGCCTCCAGCGGGGTTGCACACCTAGTCTTCCTAAGCTTGTCTGCGCCAAGGTCTGTCCCAGCTGAGCCATGCACTATGAGCCCCAGCCCAGCGGTGTCAATCCTCCTCGCCCAACCCTTGTGGACAACAATAGCGTCGACACCGCCCTTCGCAAGCTCTCCGACCAGCCTAGCCATGTCCTCCAGGCCCTTTACTGGGCCTATGGAGACACCGTGGTCCATCGGCACTATGACGGTCCTACCGTCGTCCCTGAAGATCCTTCTAAGCCTCCTCCTCTTACCTGGTTCAGACTGGTCCAGTATGCTCAAACAAGCCTCATCTCCTTAAGCAGCTCAGCCACGAGTATCGAGCCTCCTGCAGCACCCCTCACAGTATTGTGTGATAGAACCGCGTACTTAACCGTTAAAGAGTCGCATTTCTCCACCCTTCCGGCGACAACGCCCATCCCACCCTTATAATCCCTGTCGAGCCTCGGCTGAGGCCTGTCCTCCTCCTCCCGAACCTGGATAACTGGGTCGGGCGCCGAGTACAGCCCCATCCTCTGCGGCAGGGGTTTAAACTCCCTCATAACCCTCTTAACCTCCTCAGCCTCAGCGTCATTCTCAAGCTCGACGAAAACGTGGAGCAGATGCCCGTCTACTGTTGGAACCCTGTTCACGCTTGCGAAAACAGGTATTTTAAGCGGCCTACCTGGTTCGCCAAGTATCTTAACGGTCTCTGCCTGAAGCTTCTCCTCCTCGCCCCTTATGAAGGGTATCACGTTGTCAACTATGTCTAGCGACTGGACACCCGGGTAGCCTGCTCCGCTTAAGGCTTGAAGCGAAACAGCCAGAACCCTCCTTAAGCCGAAAGCATCTAGAAGGGGCTTCAGCGAGATTACGAGCGGCATTGTTGTGCAGTTCGACTTAGTGACGAGGAATCCTCTCCAATGCTTCTCCTCGCTCTGCCTCTCTATCAGGCTTACGTGGCCAGGGTTAACCTCAGGGATAATCATCGGCACGAGTGGATCCATTCTGAAGGCGCTCGCCGTGGAGACGACTTTAAAACCCTGCTCGGCGAGCACAGGCTCAACCTTTAAGGCGGCTTCGCTCGGGAGGCTTGAGAAAACAAGCTCCACGTCTCTTAAAGCCTCAGGCCTAGTTTCCTGAACAATCATTTCTGAAGCCGGCTCAGGCGGGTCGCCGCCAAGAAGCCAGTGTGCAGCCTCCCTATACTTCTTCCCAGCGGACCTTTCTGAGGCTGTTAAAACCCTTATTTCGAAGAACGGGTGGCTGGAGAGAAGCCTGACAAACCTCTGTCCAACCAGGCCTGTCGCCCCGAGGACTGCTACGCTAATCCTCCTCAAGCCTGAAAGCCTCCTCCAGAAGCCTGAAAGCCTTCTCAACGTGCTCCTCAGGGATTAGCACTATGAAGTAGGAGCCGAGCGTCAAGATGCCGTGGATGTTAATCCCCTCCTTAGCCATGGGGGCGGAAATCCTGTATAGGACCCCAGGTGTCTCATGCAGGTCTGTCCCACGGATAATTATTCCCCGCAAGCCCTGCCTTACCGCGAGGCCGACAGCATCCTCCTCCAGCAGGAACTCGTCATGCATCTTTTGAACAGTCTCCTCCCGAAGGACTCCTGAGAAGTATGCGAGAACCTCCCTATTGTTCGAAACAACTCCGAGAAGCCTGGGCTCACTCCCGTCTACGTTTCTCAAAACATCCATCGCCCTGCCGACGGCCCTGAGGCTCCTGCCGACGAACATTACTGCCGAGACACTGTTCTTAATTATCTCCATGCTTAACGGCGGGGTTGAGGCAAGTATCAGCGTTCCACCGCCGCTTAGGCTCTTAGAATCGTAGCTTATCACCCTTACCTTAAGCGAGGGCGGAATATATTTCAAGGACGACTTATGTATGAACTTGACTCCGACGTCCGCCAGGGCTGCGAGCTCCTCGGTTGTAAGCTCCTCCAGCCTCTTGGCGGACTTTACCAGACGAGGATCCGCCGACATTATTCCAGAGACGCTTGTAACCAGAATAGTGTCCTTAGGGTTTAAGGCTGAGGCCAGTATGAAGGCTGTGGAGTCACTCCCACCCCTGCCGAGCGTCGTAACATTCCCCCCGGAATCCTTGCCGACAAAGCCCGGAACCACTAAGACGTCGAGCTCCTCCAGCAGGCCTCCGACAACCTGCCTGATCCTCCTGCAGGACTCTTGAACAATTATCCTAGCGTTGCCGTAGTTGCTGTCAGTTACAATGGGCCAGTCGTCCTGAGACGGGTCTAGGAAAGCAGCTTTAACGCCCTTTGAGGAAAGCGTGGTTGAGAAAACCCTGGCGCTGGTTCTCTCACCCATGGATAGAACCTCATCCATGAACCTCGGGTCGCCGGCGTCTTTGAAAAGCTGGAGAAGGGTGTCTGTGGTTGAGCCCATGGCTGAGACAACGACCACTACCTTGTTGTTCCTCCTAACCTCCTGGGCGACTAGTTCAGCAGCATGCTCAACCCTCTCCTTCGTGGAGAGGGCAGCACCCCCGAACTTGACAACGAGAACCCCGTTGAAACCCATTTTCCCAAAACCCCCGTAAGGTTTAATAATAGTGGAACATGGAGGAAAATCCCTCTCCTGAAGCCTTAAGCAGGACTTCAGGAGGCTCTTCGACGCTTTTCGAAGGCTTAACCATGGGGGCGCACAACTCGGGGCGTTTAAAAACCTTACTTGACAACGCTGCCTTCTGATTACTGGCATTTATAAAAAGACAGTAGCCGTGAACGAGTGCGCCCAGTAACGTTAGGGTTTATTATGCTTCAACAGGAAATACTTGTATCCTGTTACAAGAGCCTCCTCGGCAGCCTTAAGAATGTTTGTTGAAACGCCTATCGTGGTCCACCTGCTGCCGTTGGATTCAAACTCAGCCAGTATCCTTACGGCGGCTGCAGTACCCGAGGGAGCGTCTATCTCCCTGACTCTGAACCCCGTTAGGGAAACGTATGCAATACCCGGGTAAACGGGGCTGAGAGCCTTCTTCAAAGCGCTGTCGAAAGCGTTAACAGGCCCGTTTCCCTCCGCTGAGGCGGACATGCTTACCCCGCCGACCCTTACTTTGACGACGCACTCCACGATCTGCCTGTCTCCAAGCCATGTGACGATGGATGTCCAGTGTTCAAGCTCGAAGAGCTGCGGCGAGCCGTGTAGGGTTTCGTAGAGAAGCAGGAAGAGGCTTCCGTCAGCATTCTCGAAAACATAGCCTTTAGACTCGAGGTCCTTAATCTTTTTCAGGGCCTCCAGGATCCTGGGATCCTTCCTGTCGACTTCAAGACCCATTTCCTGAGCCTTGGCTGCAAGGTTTGCTGAGCCTGACTGAGAGGAAACCACTATGGCACTGGTGTTCCCGAAGACAGCGGGGTCCGTGAACTCGTACGCCTCCCTGTTCTTCAAAACAGCATCGCCATGCACGCCGCCCTTATGGGAGAAAGCATACTTGCCGACAAAGGGCTGCCTAGGGTTCTCTTCTATTGAAGCTATGTCGCGCAAATACTGGGAGACTGTTGAAAGCATCCTTAGGTTAACATCCATCCTATAGTTGAACCTCGTTGCCAGGACTCCTATGACCTGCACGAGGTCAGCGTTCCCACACCTCTCGCCCACCCCGTTTATCGTCCCCTGCACCATGATTGCACCGGCTTTGACGGCAGCAACACTATTGGCTACAGCCATCCCAGTGTCGTTGTGAGCGTGGATCCCGACAGGGGCCTCTAAAACACCTGTGATTTTCCTTGTGACATCGTAGACCTCGAGGGGGTCTGTGGCGCCACGCGTGTCAGCTAAAACCAGGAAGGATGCGCCTGCTTCCCCAGCCGTCCTGAGAACCTCCACGGCGTAATCAGGATCATCCCGGTAGCCGTCGAAGAAATGCTCAGCGTCGAACACCACTTCCCTCCCGCATTCCTTCAAATACTTGACGGTATCGTAAACCATGCTCAGGTTTTCCTCAAGCGTCGTGTTCAAAACATCTTTAACGTGAAGAACCCAGGATTTCCCGAATACTGTTGCAACAGGTATGTTTGGCTGAACAAGGTATTTCAAATCAGGGTCGTCCTCAACCCTGACCCATGGTTTACGAGTCCTTCCGAAGGTTGAAACCTTAGCCCTAAGCCTGTATTTCAAGATCTTTTGGAAGAAGGAGACGTCTACTTGGTTAGTCTCGTTCGGCCACCCCCCCTCAATATAGTTCACGCCAAGGTCGTCGAGCTTGAGAGCTATCTTAATCTTGTCCTCGAGCGAGAAGTTTATGCCGACAGCCTGGTTACCATCCCGGAGAGTGGTGTCGAAAATGAGTATTCTCCTATCCTCCATGGCTAATCTTCCCTAAGCCATCTAAACCTAGGGTCGCTTAAGACAGCGGGATGATTGGGGTCAACCATCACTACTTCAAACCACTTGTACATCCCGTCCTCCCCCACCCAGTATGAGCCCAGTATCTTCATGTTCGGATAACTGCGGGCAGCCCTCTCCTCAGCCATCTTCTGCCTGCTCTTACCTGGCTTGAAAAGCACTACGCCCAGGTGTTTAGGCCTCCTCCCAGACCTGGGCCTAGGCTTCCTCCTCCCACCCTTCGTAACCCTCGACCTGACTATTATGAAGCCCGGCTTAGCCTTGTAGCCAAGCCTCCTCGCAGCATCCACGTCAGTAGGCTTCTCAACCCTGATTACAGAGGGTTGACGCCTCCACTCTATGAGCCGCTTCCTACGGATCTCTTCGACGGAAGCCAGGAGGAGCCTCTCAGAATCCTTTGAAAGCCTAATCCTCTTCACGCCGCATCACCAGCCTTAGAAAGGCCTATACCGCAGGGGGACGGGTGTAACCCAGACCCCTGGGATAGACCATCGTTAACCATCGTCGCTCCACACCCCAGACTCAGCATAGCGTAGGTATGTGACCCAACCCACCTGTATATAAGCTATTCAGTCGGCGCGCGCGCCATATGTTTTTGTAAAAACCCGTTTAAAAGCGGAAAGAACGGATTCTTATGGCTCCCGCCGATGAGGAACAGACCCATCCATCAGAATCATTCTCTTAGAAGATTCCGGGATTCGACGTGGCTACGCTTACTCCGCTCCAATCACATTCACCTCCTTTAGTTTGAGAAAGTCTCTGTCGAAAGTGGCAATGTTTCTAATATTCATTCTTCTCATTACGGAGATGCTCGTACAGTCAGTGAAGCTGAAACCCGTTTCCTTCTGCTTCTTAAAAATTCGCCAAGCATCCTCAAAATTCGAACTTGCGACTTTGACAAGCTCCACGGATTTTCTTAAATATTCTCCGATGCGAACTGCCCTACGCAGATCTCTGAGGCGAATGAAGATAACGGTAACTGTTTCATCGAAAACATAGTCGGAAACATATAGAGGACCATACTTAAAATTAATTATATCCGACATCAGGTTCTTCGCCTTAACATGATTCTCATCCCTAGTATTGTAAAAAGCGACCATGAAGCTCGTATCTAAGAATATCATCTTTTCCCACCGTACAGAATTTCGTCTATCTCCTCACTGGTTCTTTCAGTCCCCGGCCCCCAGTCAAATGGTTTAATTTTCAGCAGATTGCTAGGGTTAACTTTTTCCCTTTTCTCTTCTTTTTCAAGCCACTCTTTCATCGCTAAAGTTAATGCCTCCCCTACCCGCAGCCTTTTACTAACAGCTTTCTCCCTGAACTTGACGTACGTCTCCTCCTCTATTCCTCTTATCGCAAACAATTCTTTCTTCTTCATGTGTATAACATGTAAAACATAGTATTTAAGCTTCAACGGCGCTTGAGCGCATGCTGCATGTTCCCTTTTAGACTGCTTCGGTTGGCTATGTTGACGGAGGCGGTGGGGGAGGTGGAAGTTCCTCTGGACGCCTAGGCCGTTCAATGAGCCTTACAACCACCCCGCTCAGCAAGCCCCCAATAAGCCCTAGAAGACCCATCATGACTGGAGAGACCAGAAGGGCGATCATTGGAATTAAGACCCATAAGGACACTGGCCCTGAAAAAGCCGTTATGATGAACGGCGTAAACACTAGGAGCAGTATGAGCGCTGCGGCGAAGACCCCCTTGAAGCCTGCTTTCCCCCTAGCCACACTATTCCCCTTTGCGTAGAAGCCTGTTATGAGTCCCGCCAGGACTGGCATGATTAAGGACAACAGATAGAGACGTAGGAATATCACTACTGAATTGAAAACCACTAGGAACAGCAATGCTACCAATATTCCGAAGCCCAGAGTCCCCCTTGCAAACTTCTCACGTACCAAGTGTCCCCACCCCCAGAATCATTCCTCCTTCACCTGCCTGAAGCAGAAGAGCCATAGCTCAGCGGTGCATTCCTCCTTATACTCATACACGTAGCCAACTATCCCTAGCTTGGTGAACTTGTCTGATGCGATCTCTTTCGTCGTGAAAAGGTAGTGTGCTCCCTTTTCGGAAGCGTAATACTTGTAAAGCGGGACGGTGCCCGGCTTCTGCTCAAGCAGAATATACCCGACCACCCCGGAGAAGACCATTTCCCTAACCGGGCGGAGCTCCTCCGGCTCATCATCCAAATCTGTCGTCAGGTAGAACTCCTCTTCCTTAGGGTCGTAGAACCTATAGAGAGGCACCGTGCCAGGGACATGGTTGTAATTTATGTAGCCAACCACGTATTCTCTCGTAAAATGGTACCCCCTCTCCCCCCCTTTATTGTCGACTGCCACGTATGGAAACGTGCGTGAACCCGCGGCCTCATCCGTGCTAAGAAAAGCATACTTGTCTTGTGTCGCGTTGAATTGCCACAGTATTTTTGAATCATCCAGATAGTATTGGGGAACCCATATATTTAAGACAGACTCATCATAGCCAATCCCCTTTGCACTAAGATGCTCAACCAGCTTCTCGTTTGGAACATTCGGAACCGGGTTATTTTCCGGAAGATAACCCAGTTTCCCGAACAGGAACCTCCTGATGCCCAGAACCCCGGTTTCAGGCACATCGGGCTTCGTCGACACGAAGTATCGCAGCACTTCATGAGTCTGCTCATCTACCTCAGCATACTCGTAGATTGGAACCGTGTCTCCAACCTGAGAGGTAAATATGTACCCGACAGCCTGGATCCTAACCATGTCGTTCAAAAGCGAATGCGACTCGCAGGATGGACTCGTTGAGTAAAAGTAGTAGAAGTACTCCTTCTTAGTCTTGCAGCCCCAGCCGAACAACTTACATCCTAAAGCCTTTATACCCTCCCAGATCTCTTCGGCAAGAAATTTTATCCCATTCCAGATCCATTCGGTAACAACCGTTAGAGATAAGGGAATAAGCAGAAGGGATCCATACACTACATCCGCTATTAGGAGACCCACGCCAGCTATCACATCCGACGCGTCGCCGGACGTTATCATTTCCAGGCTTAAGCCCAATCCGTTCAGAAACTCGCTGACGCCCTTTACAAGCGCACCGTGAAAACTCTCAAGCGCAGCTGCGTTGCTTGGAGGCATATCGTGGGGGGCTGGCTTATTGCATATTGCGATGTAAACCCTGTTCCACATCGTTAGCCCCAGCAGGTTTTGCTCCGTCCAGTATAATTCAAACCTGCTTTGAGGGATTGCGCTCAGGTGGCCCCAAGGATTGTAGTAGCCAATCATGGTGCCGTAGTTTAAATCCTCCCAGTAGCATACTGCGACGATCCAGTGACCTTTCTCCACGTTCATCCCGCCGTGGCCTCCATCAGTCGTTATACACATCTCCACAGGCATCCCCATGTCGATAAACCGTTTTATGTCTTCGAAAGTACCGTCTACGTATATCCTTGCCTCGAAGCCTTCTTTCGACGCGTAGTCTGCAATAGAGAAGCCATCAGTGAAAACATCAATATAGCCTCCTCCCCTAATCGCCTCATCGATGATACCGTGATTGTAGACCATGTAATTCTTCTTGGATAAGTATCTTAGTATGGCGGCTAGCGACGTGGTGCCGCAGGCATTCGAGTCTCCTTGAGCTTCGAAGTCAGAATTGGGATCACCCGGATCAAGCCTCCCCATTAAATTATAGTCCGGCAACGCGTGCATGGAGGGTTCTCCACTCGGCAGATTACCAGTATAACCCCATGTTGCTTCTTCGCTTTCAAAATCTAGTTCACCAGGGGTTTTTACGTTTCCGGCTTTAGGAAGCTTAACCTCATGCCAAAATATCTGAACGTTATTTGTTTCATCCGCTTCTGCCACCCTGTCATCAGAATCTACCATTACTTCAAACGTATAATTTCCAGCATTGAGAAAGAGGGGATAGAACAGAGCACCGACTGTTTCTCCGCTGCCAAGAGCATTTGTATTATTTAAAAGCTGGCATCCTCCCCATTTTACTGTTACCCAGAACCAAGTCCCCGTAGAACGACTACCCTTGTTTCCGACGATTATGATCATCCTTGTTCTAAGCCCGGCGACTGGCTCTGGGAAGAAGAGAAGATCGGCGACGTATAGGTCTGGGCCATCAGCCGGGCTGCCTAACACTCCTATAATTCTTGCGTCAGGCGTGCTTGCAGTCAGTATCAGTAGCAAGAGGAGAATCGAGGAGACCTTTCTACCGTCCATTTTTAACCCTCCCAAAGTTCCTCAGAGTATGCCAGGCGAATATCGTTCTCGTCGTCCGTTGCAACTATTATCTGTTTCTTGCCTAATCCCACGAGGTCCCCGGTTGCAACACCATCGCACGGGGAGTAGAAGATGTACTGGAGTTTCACAGCCTCCAGGAAGAAGTCGTAAATCAGCGCAACCCGATCATCATTTCTGAATAAGAGTATTTCAGGCCTCGAGTCCCCGAGCACGTCGCCAACGCACATGGCGTCTTCCCCCGTGAATTCTATAGGAAACTGCCGGATTACCCTTATCTGCCAATCTCCTCCATGTAGAGGAGGAAGGGAGAATACGTATAGCATGGTCAATTTGTCATCGTTCGACGCATAAACTATTTCGTCGGTCTCGTCGCCCACAATGTTGGCAGCCGCGATTTCATCAAGATCGTCGTCACGCACATGCGCCGTGTATCTGAATCCGGCAAAACGGATCCCCGTAAAAAACACGTAGCCACTGAAAGTATTCGCAGCCATACGATCAATAACATAGATTAGCGTGTTACCATCCTTCGCAAAAAGGATTTCTTTATATGCGTCATCGTTGAAAACATTGCCCACAAAGAAAGCGTCGTAACTTGCGAATTTACACCCAAGCTTGTCTAGGTCTATCGTCTCAACGCATTCCAACTCATAGCCATCAGCCGTTCGTTTAAGCTGGTAGATGTAGATCATCCCGGCTTTCCCATCATCATCCACGGCAATCAGTATCTCATCCTTTTCATCCCCCATCACGTTCCCAACGGCCAGCCTGTCGTACTTCGTGTACCTGGCTTTGAAAAATACTTGGCCTCCGGATTCCAGTGGTTCAAGAGCATCCTTCCCAGAGTTCCACGTGTAAACATATAGTCTACCGCCTCCATCATCCTGCGCCACAATAACCTCATCCCTCTCGTCCCCCACCACATCCCCAGCCGCCATCGAGTCCCAATGCGTGAAGACTTCGACATCCTTCATGCTCATCGCATAGCTTATCCTGCATCCGCAGGCCCTTTTCGGAGGAGGAGTTACTATGATGACGCTAACCATGTTCCTCCCAATGTTTCCATACTTGTCCGTTGCCTCAGCTTCGAACTCCACTGCCCGCATACCGGGGAACGGGCCGGACTCCATCTCCTTGTGGAAGCTCGCCGGAAAGCTGCCTTCGTAAGCCTGCATGAACAAGGATTGCTCCGATGAGCTTCCGCTCACCGCTACCCCCCGCTGCAAGACCTTGACTGTTTTTATTCCGCTCGGATCCGAGGCGTCGACGATTACCGATATTTTCTCGTTATCCTTAGCCTTCTCGGGAATAGCGCGTATGGTTACTTTAGGCCCCTCAACATCTCTGGTCTCCAGAGTAATGCTGAAGCGGCCCGCCTCATAATAATCATCCCTATACTGGTTGGTGTCAGCTGTTATAGTTGCTGAACCAACCCGGGTATCATAATAGTAGAAATCTTTCTTCGACACCCCGTTAGGAATTGTCAACTCTGTTGCCTGCGAGCCTCCTTCAGACAATGCGAATCTCGCTGAGGCAGAGCTTGACGAAAGCTGGACCCTAAGGTCTCCCCTAGTTATTGGCAGGTTGTCGGCATCCCTTCTTTCAACAGTGAGCTTAACCCATGTTTCAACATAGGCAGAAGTGGGGCCGGATATCGTGAGCTTCGGAGGATAGAACGAGACTTCAAGAGTGGGCTTGTGAACCGGGTTTTCCCTGGAGGCAAAGGCTGTTGAAGGAACTATTTCTCCACGCATGCCTTCAGCCCGGTCCCTTATGCCCCATCCGAAGTTGGACCTAGTTCCCGCCAGGATTAGACCGACTGAAGAAGCGACGTTCCACGTCATCCAGCTGCCCGTAGCTGGGACGGTTGAATAGACGGCAGACCCGGAAACAGAGCCAGGCTGATTATTCCAGTTCACAGTCCTTTCAGCCCAGCTCCTATCCAGTAGGTAGCATTCGTAAGTCCCCCTACCAACTGCATACTCGGTTCTAGCCACATAGAGCTTCAGCTGAGCACCAGCAAGCTTCGAGCCTGGAGGTATTTGCACCAAGTCGAACATGACCAGCGACCTCTGCATGCGCTTCAAGCCTGGAGACACTATGAGCGACGCTTCCAACCCGTAGTTCACCGTCGGATTATTCTCTGCAACAAACGCGTCTGCCGTTGGCTGAAGACTAGCTGTGCAAAGACCCGGCCCTGGAGAAGAATACAGGAAAAAGCAACCAGAGAAACCAGCAATAAGCAGAAGAACGCTGAGCGAAATAATTTTTCTCACAATAATTGTTTTAAGCGCGGCCATATAAATTTTACGGAGGCCTTATTCGAAATCCGAATATTCTCGGCATACTGACAGCTTCTGCAGGGCACCTACAACGCTTAGGTTTTCAGCCTTGTTATTTTTAAAGCCGGTTTCTCGCTGAAAAGCTTAATGGATCTGAAGGCCGTGTTAAACAGAGAGGCCTAATGCTTATAACTTGGCTATATAGAATATGTGTGAGTCTGAATACCTTAGGCTAAATTCGAAATATCTTAAGGAGGCGGAGAAACTTCTAGCGAAGAAAGACTATCCTCAAGCATCTGAAAAGCTCTGGGGAGCATTTGTGGAAGCGGTGAAGGTGTTGGCCATGAAACAGGGCATAAGCCTAGAAACTCATAGGAGCATAGCTGAATTCATATCTAGGCTTCACAGGGAGCATCCCGAATGGAACCTGATGAATGCTTTTAAACATGCTGAAAGCCTGCATGTGAACTTCTATGAAAACCATTTGCCTGAGGACCATGTTATGGCGAGTAAGAAAGTTCTCGAAGAGTCCATAAGGCTGATGCTCGAGAGCGAATAGGACATACAGTCCAGGAATGCCATGTCTATTTCCTCTTCGACATTCTGTCAACTACTCATATGCATTGGTTCTCATTGAAATAAAGATACCTTGAAGCTGTCGACAAAGAATCTAAATCGGCATACATCAAGTAATTCATGCATGTCAATTAATGTAGTCAGCAATCTCCCGCGCGCTAAGGAAGACTTCTCATAAATAGTAAAGAGAGGGTGAAGAATATTGTTTAAATCCTAGTGGCGCAGTGGTTACCCATAATGGTTACGAGGCTAGTGGGCCTAACCGGTAAGCCTAACGTTGGGAAATCGACTTTGTACTCAGCTCTAACCATGAATATTGTTAAGATCGCCGATTATCCTTTCACCACGCTGACTCCGAACAAGGGTGTTGGCTATTTGAGAAAAAAGTGTGTCTGCAGGGCTCTTGGCGTTTCTGATAATCCTGTTAACTCGAGGTGCGTCAACGGCTTCAGGTTCATACCGGTTGAGCTCGTCGACCTTCCGGGTATTGTTCCCGGTGCACACGAGGGTAGGGGTCTTGGAAACCAGTTTCTGGCCGAGATAAGTGTCGCGGATGCTTTGATACATGTTGTCGACGCTTCGGGAAGCCTGGATGCCGAGGGTAGGCCGGTTTCCCCTGATCCTGAGAACACGCTGAGGGACATAAGGTTTCTGGAGGAGGAGTATGATCGTTGGCTCGCAGGGATAATAGAGAGGGGTGTTCAGAAGGCTCCTAGGGCCAAGGCGAGTAGGAGGAGTGTTGAGGATGTTCTCAGCCAGGTTTTAAGCGGCCTAGCGGTAAGCAGGGGGGATGTTGAGAAGGCTGTTGAGAAAGCCAACCCGCCTGACGATTTCACTAGGTGGGGTGGGGGAACGATGCTTGAACTGGCTAGGACGGTTAGGGTGATCGCTAAGCCGATGGTTATTGCCGCTAACAAGGTTGACAGGAAGGGGGCTGAGGAGGGTGTTAGACGGATGAGGGAGGCTGGCTACGACCCTATTCCGATCAGCGCTGAGGCTGAGCTTGTCCTCAGGAGGGCTGCTGAAGCAGGCCTTGTAGAATATTTCCCCGGGGACAGCGACTTCAAGATAATTAGGCCGGAGGCGCTTAGGGAGAAGCAGAGGGAGGCGCTTGAAATGGTTAGGGACAGGGTTTTGAAAACCTGGGGCTCAACAGGCGTCCAGGAACTGCTGAACAAGGTTTACTTCAAGATTCTTAACATGATAACTGTTTACCCGGTTGAGGATCCGAATAAGCTTACTGATAAGAAGGGGAATGTTCTTCCCGACGTCTACCTTGTTCCAAGGGGGATGAGCGTCAGAGAGTTCGCTGGACTTATACACAGCGACCTCATGAACAATTTTCTCTACGCTATTGATGCGAGAAGCAAGATTAGGCTGGGAGAGGATTATGTTTTGAATGATGACGACGTGGTTAGCATTGTGGCTGTGGGCAGGCAGAAAAGCTGATCTAAATCAAACAGTTTTTAAAAACTATCTATATTTCTCAACATAGTAGCCAACCTGCTTCTTCGGGCCGTAGAACCTAAGTCCTTTCTCCCTTATCCTCCTTTTTATGACGCCTGCAACCTTCTCTGGAAGCTCTCCGCGGGAAACCAGAAAGTCTATTATTTGAAAAGCCTCGTCAACGCTGTCGCACCTTCTTATGTAGTCGAAAACGTTTGGAACATATCCTTTAAGAGTCTTAGGCTCAAGGCTCTCCGAATAGCCTTCAACAGCTATCTTCATCAGCTCCTCCTCACTAAGGCCTGTGGACATCCTTAAGCAGCCTCAGCCAGGCTCGCCCTGATCTCTTCAAGCTTAACTGGAGATTCGAGAACCCTCATCTTCTTAACGCCCGCAAGCTTTACCCTGTGGAACTTCTTAGCCTCATTATAAAGGTCCGACTCAACCTTCCCGAAGACGAGCTCCTGGACGAGTTGGGAGTAATTCAGCTTGCTGCACTTGCCTAAAACTATGTTCATCATGGCTTTCCTCATTTTTTTCTTCTGCGACTGGGAAGCCCTGTAACGGGTTACGGCGATTACTGAGACACGCATTCTATAGCCGTCCTTCGTGGCAGCGTCGAAAATGATGTCAACCCTCGACGAGCCTTTTCTGAGAAGACTCCTAATGAAATCCCTGTCAAGCTCATAGCCCCAGAGGTCTGTAAAGGCAGTCTCCCCCTTCACGCCTATGATTTTAAACTTTATTTTAACGGTTGTGTGAGAGGGATCGTCGGTCAGCTCGCTTAAAAGAACGCTTACCGTCCTGCCTACCAGGCTACTCGGCTCCGAGGCCAGCACATTGCCTATTGGCTTGCCCCCAAGGTAGTCTGGAGCAACCACCGGAAACCATTTTTTAGCCTTTTTCTGCTTCACCAAATCCAGAAGAGGCTTGCAGACAGCGTATTTAAACTATGCTCCCAACCACGGAGCGTCTTACATAGACATGGGAGCTCATCATAACCTATAAAAGCCTATTTTCAGCGTGAACTGTTGTCGCAGCGTTGGAGGAGAAGCAGTCGGTGGTCAGGGATTTAAGGCTGAGGGTCTCAGCAGACCTTTATTTAAGCAGGGAGCTGCGCGAGCGCGAGGTTGAAAGGGTTGCGGAGTACGCTGTTTCAAGCCTCCCAAAAGTGTTCTCCCGAGGGGCGGTGGAAGGCGAGGAGCCTAAGATAGTTGAGCTGACTGTTACCAAGGATAAGCTAAGCATCACGGTGGAATCCGGAAGAAGGGTTAGGGCTCATGAAGCTGTTAAAAGGGCTCGGAAAGCCTTGAGCGACGAGCTTGGGCCTAAAATGGGGCTTGGCGTCAGGGGGATCGGCGTCAAGTCTTTCGAAGTGACTTTCATAGGGGAAGGCCTTAGGGAGGCCAGGCTCCCCTTCACTAAGAAGGTTGAGAAGGTTGAGGAAGGCTTGAAGTATTGGCTTGAGGTTGATGAACCCGGTTTCTACTCTCAGGTTCCTGATAGAATTATAAGTCTCTTCATGGAGAAGCAGGAGGCCCATGCCACAGCCCGCGAGGTCCACAGAGTGGTTTGGAGAAGCCTGGAGAAACCGGTTAAGTACGCTGCAGACCCTGGGCCGTTGCTTGAGGAGGAGGGCTGGGTTAAAAGATTCCATCCAGGCATATGGTATTACCTTCAACCCTACGCAAGCCTTCTCAGAATACTTGAAAACATGATAGTCGAGAAGGTTGCTAAGCCGCTCGGCTTCCAGGAGGTTGTTCTACCTAAGCTAATACCGCTTGAAGTCGCGAGGAAGAAGGGCCATCTCTCAGGGATACCTAATGAGATGCTGTACGTCTGTGAGCCTGGCTCCAGGGAGCCGTCTTACTTCGAGGATTACACGGACCTCGTTAAGGTTTTCAACGAGCCTAGGCCAGAGGTTTTGAAACAGTTTTTAAAGGAGCCCTCGTTCACCCTTCCATACGCGCAGTGCGAGCCTTTCTACCAGCTTTTCGCCGGCGAGACGGTGAACCTTGACAACCCGCCTGTCAAGCTTTACGACAGGTCTGGGTTCAGCTTCAGGCATGAGGCCGGGGGGTTGAGAAGCTTGGAAAGGCTTACAGCGTTCACAAGGATAGAGATCGTCTACCTGGGCAGGCCTGAGGAAGTCGTTGAGACTAGGGATAGGCTGGTTGAGAACTATCTGAGCCTGCTTGACAAGACGCTCGACATGGAGGTCAGGTCCGCCGAGGTAACGCCTGTTTGGA
>Ga0315298_1003204_pt1 | contig 26412 bp, 22 predicted proteins | sample WHS_1_MG_FD_203077 | JGI IMG/M metagenome (GOLD analysis project Ga0315298, IMG submission 203077) | Extremophilic microbial mat communities from Washburn Hot Springs, YNP, Wyoming, USA - WHS_1_MG | ecosystem: Environmental > Aquatic > Thermal springs > Hot (42-90C) | place: USA: Wyoming... | reverse complement strand
CACTTTGATATCACGATTGAAGCATATCCAACAACTTGCGCCATCGGCCCTGCAGTGTCGCCGCTAGTAGCGTACTTGAGCAGCTCCGCCTTCTTTGCCCCAAGCTTTTTCGTGGCCTGCAACATTGCCGAAACCGGACCATAACCGCACATCGTGACGCCTTCCTCGTCCACGGTGCGCACAACGCCCTGCGGATTCATCGCTATTATTTTATCTATCACTTTTTTGTCCTTCTCCATTGCTGATCTCTGCGACTCATAGTGAGTGAAATCGGTGGACGCTATGATGATAACATCTCTGCCCGTGGATGCCTCGGCTATTGCATCACCGACTTCCAAGCTTGTTCGCTCGTCCTGCAACATCATACAAATTGGCACGAACTTAAACTTGTCATCAAATATGTGCTGGAGGAACGGTAACTGCACTTCAATCGAGTGCTCGTAGGCATGAGCAACTGCATCGACATCGATGATATCTGAGGCATGCCTTATTTTTTCACCCAACTCCTTATCAATCTCGATCTCCCCGAGCGGAGTCTTCCATTTTCCCGATGTCATTATAGAAACACCGGAACCAGCACCTGTATGGTTCGGGCCCATGATGATAAAGGATCCAGGGCGGCCATCTTCGGCAATACGGGCAAAGCCGTGCGCTGCGACCGGACCGGAGTACATATAGCCCGCGTGGGGGGATACAAGACCAACTATCTTCCTCACACCTTCCTTCACCTTTGGCAGCTTCCCGGGGCCATGTTTGCTCAAGTAACACTGCTCAATTTGACTCAACAATGCCAGCCGCGTGCCCGAGTAAAACTGACCCGCAACAACGGGTGATCTCAACTATTCACCGCCAGCCTTTGTTTCGAACTCCTCAACCTGGACTCCGAACGGCTGGTCTGGTGACAGTTCGCCTCTTTCCCTCAGAACCTGCCGAGCAAGAAGCCAGTAAACCAAGGCTAGGGCTTTGCGACCTTTATTATTAGTTGGAATTATCAAGTCCACATCCGCAGTTTCGTTGTCCGTGTCGCACAGTCCCACTACAGGGATACCCACTTGAGCTGCCTCCCGAAGGGGCTGTTCGTCAGCTATGGGATCCGCTATAACCAAGACACCGGGTTCCATATAACCTCTGTAGTGAGCGTTGGTGAAAGTTCCCGGGATGAATCTGCCGATCATCGGCGTAGCCCCGGTTACCTCGCAAAACCGCTGCGCTGGCCTCTGCCCGTATTGCCTAGCAGCTGCGACTACGATTTTGGATTTGTTGAACCTCGCTAAGAATTTCCCAGCGACCGCTATGCGCTCGTCAGTCTTCCGGACATCTAAGACGTACAAACCGTCCGGTCTAGCCCGATAGATAAAGGGAGCCATGGCCCCGGTCTTCTGTCTTGTGCCTATATGGACGCCACTTGACAGATAGGTGTCGAACTCTATCAGACCTGCCGTGCCTTCGCCAAATTCCGCCTCGTTCATTTCAATCTACTCATTCGTGCTTTATTTCCCAATTCTTCTTCTATACGGATTAGTTCATTAAGCTTAGCGATTCGCTCACCGCCGACAATTCCTGTTTTTATCATCGGACAATGCCATGCCACCGCAAGGTGCGCTATCGTCTCGTCCGTCGTTTCTCCAGAACGGTGGGAGATAACTGGCATATATTTATTTTGCTTTGCTAGCTCCAAAGCTTTAAAGGCATCGGTCAGGGTACCTATCTGATTAGGCTTAATGATGATCGCGTTCGCTGCTTTGGACTTTATTCCAATCTCGATCCTTTTGACGTTTGTGACAAAGATATCATCGCCGCATATCAGGCAATCATTTCCAACTTTTTTTGTCAGTTCAGCGAAGCCCTCAAAATCATCCTCGTGCAGCGGATCCTCAACGTAAAACAGCCTGAACTTTTTGATCAGGTTTATAAGATAATCTAGCTGTTCTCCTTTATCTCTCATTACCGACTCCCGCCTGTAAACGTATATTTCCCTTTCCACATCATAGAAGCTGCTCGCAGCCAAGTCAAGGGCCGGCCTCATCTCGAACCCCACCTCATCACTGATCGATTCACAGGCCAGGGTGAGCAACTCGAGCGCGCCTTCGTTACAAATGTTTGGTGCCCAAGCACCCTCGTCGCTCTTTCCTCGTGTAAATGATTTGTTTGTATCACCGATCAGTTCACCGACCTTTTTGTGGACCCGCGCGTTCGCAAAAAAAGCTTCTGAGAACTTTTTGGCACCAACTGCGACCACCAAATATTCCTGTATATCCGGCGCATATCCTCCCGCATGCTTTCCCCCGCCAATCACATTACCCAGCGGGTAAGGCAACTCGCATGCGTCGCTTCCACCAAGATACCTGAAAAGCGGCATTTTCTTGGAGGCCGCAACCGCCTTGGCTATTGCCATAGAAATTGCCACGGTGGTGTTCCCACCTAGCTCGGATAAATTTGGAGTTCCATCAATCTCGCGGAGGGCCTCATCAACCTTTGCTTGATCAAAAACATCAACTTCGGCCAGCTCTGGCGCAATTTTGCCCACCTTTTTCACAGCTTTGTCCACGCCACCGGCTGGGAAGTCCACAACCTCAAACTTTCCTCTACTCGCCCCGCTGGGTGCCGCTGCCCTTCCATAATATAAGCCACCTACGTTATCGCGAATGCCCACCTCAACTTCAATGGTCGGGTTGCCGCGACTGTCCAATATCTTTCTGGCCTTCAAACTAGAGATTGTTGCTGCCATATCATCATCCACAGCACCTTACTGCCCTAACTTAAGAAAGTTGCTATCAAAAATATATCTTTGCCGAAAACCCGCTTTCCTTTGCAGGGCCACAACTGAAGCAAAATATTATGAACAATAAAGCAATTAAACAAACAGTGGTGGATAATTTGATTGATTTGAACAAGTATAGAATAATTGACCTGACATTAACAGTGGTGTCCGCAGATTCTTGGATTCAATTCCCTAGAAAGCTGGTAAAGGGAGCCATGGAGCCCCCGACCAAAATTGAACCCATCTCAACCATAAAGGAACACGGAGTCTTCGTCAACTATATCGAAACCACCACTCAAAGCTTCACCCACTACGATGCACCAATCCATTTTGATGAAAATGGTCTAGCCAATGACGAAGTCCCGCTGGAACAACTGATGGGCGAGGCTGTCGTAATAGACATGATGCACAAAAGGCCTGGAGAAGGAGTGACAGCCACAGATCTGGAAGCTTCCGGGATCGAGGTGAAACCTGGTGACATAGCTATAATCAGGACAGGGTGGACTGACCGAGCGTGGGGTACCAGGGAGTTCTGGGAGAAGATGATCTATTTGACTGAAGACGCCTGCGACTGGTTGATAAAAAAGAGGATAAAGGCCCTAGCGCAGGACTTCATGACAGACCTTGCACCACTTCATCGATGCGAAGTTTGCGGACAGCTCACCCCAGTTCGAAAAGACATTCCCGGCCAACCCGAGCCCGAACGCAGCCACATAAAGTTCCTAAAGGAGAATGGAATACTCCTGATAGAGTGGCTCACCAACCTCGGAAAAATCAAAAAGCCCCGAGTGTTTTTCATCTGCCTGCCGATGAAATTGAAGGGTACGGATGGAGCCCCGGCCAGGGTCATCGCCTTGGAAGAAAAGACTTAAGGTGGATGGCTTCCAACGTGGCTCTTCTGTGACAGGGGGTACGAAGATTCCTCTCGAGAGCGAGATGGCGAGTGCCTTGTTGGCCCTATTGGCGGCCTTTATTGGAGGAGTGTATGTTATACTGGTAAGAAAAGCCACCGCAGCCGGACATACCTTGGATGTGCTGATGGCGGTAATATCCGTTAACGTGGTCATCTTTTTGCCCTTGTCTCTTTTATATTATCCAAGCTTCGGACTCAACGTGAAATCCCTGCTATCATTCACGGCGGCCGGGCTGGTAGGAACTTTTCTGGGCCGAATTTTCCAATATCTTGGGGTGGAGAGGGTTGGAGCATCCAGGACTGAGCCCGTCTCGAGAGGTAGCCTGATCGTCTCCGCCATCTTGGCCATATTAGTTCTTGGAGAGCCGATCACCGCCGGACACCTTATCGGGATTGTCCTTCTGGTGATTGGGATCCTAACCATCGGCTATGAGATGAGTAAAGAAAAAACAGAAAAGTTGGGCTGGAGGCCGTCGTGGAATATTTCACTGCCATTTATCGCGATGTTTTTCTTCGGCCTTGAATCCCCGTTCGGCAAGATTGGATTGTCTGAGGGAACGCCGGTGTTGGTAGGTTTATCGGTAAAGTTTTCCATTGCTCTACTGGCAATGGCGGGATATCTCTTCAAGACAAACAGGGGCAGTATCTTTCCCTTCAGGCGAGGGGAACGGAAGCTATACTTTGCTGCCGGCCTGCTCGCCTCCGCCGTCCACGGGCTCCGCTATATTGCCCTGAGCATATCGCGCATTGTAGTCGTTGACCCGTTCCTGAGCATTACCCCGCTGTTTGTGTTGCTACTATCGCACTTTTTACTGAAAGAACTGGAGCGAATTACTGCCCTTTTGGTTTTTGGATCCATAATGGTAGTGCTGGGAACATTTTCTATGGCTATTTTCATGTAAGCATTTAAGGGTGGTTGATGCAACTGCCGGATAAAAAATAACTAAACTTCAAGCTTTTTGCCACACTATCCATGGCAAATTCATCTTTGAAATGGTGGGGCCGCCAGGATTTGAACCCGGGTTCGCAGGTCACTTCGCACCGCTCCAATGGGTCATCATCCTTGCGTCAGCAGACCCACGACGGTCCACTGGAGCCTGCTCTTAGCCCAGTTAAGTGCTGGAGTGCTAGCCAAGCTACACCACGGCCCCACTGACGTGTAATTACATTGCATGGGTTTATTTAAATTTGGGAAACCGAGCTGTTGTTGGAGGTCGGCCCGATGACCGGTGAAAAACGCGTCAAACACATAGAGCTTAAACCAGGAATGAGGGTCGACGAATTAGTGGAGGAGATGGGTAAGTCGGGTGTTTTCAGCGCCGGGCGCGTCGCGAGGGCCGTGGAGATTTACCGCGAAATGATGGACGTGGGTTCAACGATTTTCATGGGCGTCGGAGGGGCGATGGTTCCCGGAGGACTCAGACTCGCGCTCACACAGGCGATCAGGGGAGGTCTAGTGGACATCCTCGTCGTGACGGGCGCGAACGCCACCCATGACCTGATGGAAGCCTTCGGGGGACATCATGCCCGGGGCGAGGCCCTCGTCGACGATGCAAAGCTGCGCAGGGCCGGCATCAGCCGCATATTCGACGTCTATGTGCCGCAGAGGGTCTTCGAGCTCTTCGAGGACAGGATTCAACCGATGTTTTCAAAAGTGACGAAGGACGGCTCAAGGATGTCGTCGGCTGAACTCTTGCGCAGAATCGGGACGCGCCTGACCGACAGGAACTCCTTCTTAAAGGCAGCAGCCGAGAAGAAGGTGCCGGTCTTCTGCCCGGCTATAGCCGACTCAATCCTCGGGCTGCAGGCTTGGCTGTACTCGCAGGAGCACCCTCTCGTCATCAACACACTTCAGGACGTGGGCGAGATATTCCAGCTGGCCAGCGAAGCCAAATCTCCGGGCGCGGTGCTGCTGGGCGGCGGGGTCCCGAAGAATTTCATCTTCCAGAGCATGCTTCTGACGTCTCAATCCTTTGAGTACGCCATCCAGATCACGATGGATCGGCCCGAGCCCGGAGGTCTCAGCGGCGCGACTCTCGAGGAGGCCAAGTCCTGGGGAAAGGTAGCCAAGGACGCCAAGACAGTGACAGTGATCGGGGACACCACCGTGGTGCTGCCGATGATACTGGCCTCGGTTCTGAAAAGATCTTAAAAGGTATAGCTCTCGTTGGGCCTCAGCACGACCACCCTTCCACCGAACCCCTTTTTCTTCAGCGCGCTGACGAACTCGTCCGCGGATGGAGCTAGGACGGGAAAAGTGCCGTAGTGCATTGGGATGACCACCTCAGGCATTATCAGCCTCGCCGCCTCCGCCGCTTCCATCGGACCCATGGTGTAATGTCCACCCACCGGCAGGCAGGCGATCCTAGGTCTGTAGAGTTCGCCGATGGTGCGCATGTCGCAGAACAGGGACGTGTCACCGGCATGGTAAATCCGCGACCTTTCCACCTCGATTATGAAGCCCGCTGGTGCCCCGCGCCCCGCCGAATGGAACGCCGGAACCATTGTTATTTTCGTTCCCTTGACGTCAGCAGTCCCGCCTATGTTCATTCCCACGACATTTTTAACGCCCGCCGACTGTGCATACTGCGAGAGTTCAGCAATACCGACGAAGGTCGCATCGGTCCTCTCACATATTTTAATCGCGTCGCCGAGATGATCGTGATGGTCATGGGTGACACAGACCACATCGGCTTTTAAAATCTCGGATGCCATCACCGGAGCAAGCGGATTCCCGGTAAGGTATGGGTCTATCAAAATGACCCTTCCTTCCGATAAAATTTCAAATGCTGCGTGACCCAACCATCTTATAATCCCTATGATTACCACCATAAGATTTGAGGCACCAAAGATTAATTATACTTGTGAAAGCCATCGGAATAGACCTAGCTGGACTGGCCACCAACCCAAGCGGCTTTGCCATTTTGGAAGAACGTAAATTTAAGACCCAAGTCGTACACACCGATGAGCAGATCACATATCTCTGCATAATCAATAACCCAGACATCGTGGCCATAGACGCACCCCTCAGCCTTCCAAGGCGCGGCAGTCTGAGAAAAGCTGACTTTTCCCTCATCAAGCGGGGGCTAAGGGTATTCCCCCCAAGGTTCGGAGGCATGCTATTGCTAACTGCGCGCGGCATACGTCTGGCAGAAAAACTCAGGTCAAATAAAATCAAAGTTATAGAAGTTCACCCAAGGACCTCAGGGTTGCTGCTTTTCAAGACCGGAGATAGAAAACAGTGGCTGGCGCAACTGAGGCGCGATGGATTCAGCTTTAAAGGAGCAGAAAGCCGCCACGAGATCGACGCAGTCATGGCCGCTGTAACTGGACTACTCTACCTCAAAAACAAAGTTGAGGAGGTTGGCGCTCAGGATGAGGGAACCATAATCATTCCCAAGGGATGACGCCTTTTATCCTGGCCACGTTGTTGGAAAGGCTAGAGGCACCTACTCCCAAGTTGATAGCTATTTTTTTCAGAGTCATTTTCTCACCCACAACAGCAGCTCCAAAGTAAATTGCCACAGCGGCGAGAAAAAGCGGCGGCTTGCCTTGAACATAACTTTTTGGCAAGACTTTCAAAAGCTCGTGGGCACGAACGATGGCCTCTCTGGAAAGTTCCAACTGTGGCGCGAACCTGTCTATGTAGCTGTCGGCTGAAACGCGTGGCAGCTTTAACCCAAATTCTCTGGAAAACATCTTTGCAAACCTGTGTACTCCTCTCAAAACGATGGTCTCTTCCAGCCCGAAACGCTCCGCTACAGCCTTTGATATCTCGTAATCAGTTCTCGGTATGCCTCTTAACCTACAAGCGGTAAAGATGAGGGCCGCCAGAACCTGATGGGCGTTCCTACCGGATGTCAGTTTCTTCGCTCTCGCCTTTCGATAATACATACTGATCTCAATTTTGATACCTTTAGAAAGCGAGAGGTCCTCACAAAGTTTATCAAGATCAATGAGCACCTCCCGCAGGCTCCTGTCTCCCCAGTCCAATACCCGCGACCTTTGTTGGAGCACTTGCATTCGCCGCAGGCGAGCTCTTTCGGATGGTGGCAAATCTTTAGAAACATTAAACTTGGAGCCAAGACCATAATCATGCTGGGTCACGTCAGAACCTGAAGACAGGTCGACGCGCTCGAACTCTTCACCCGGTCCGGACCGCCTTTCTGGTCCCAGTTCACACTGTCTTTCCATTATCACCAATCCACAGCGTGTGCAGATCTGTTCCCCTTTGATACTATCGAAAAGGATGGCAGAGCTGCTGCACAGCGGACAGTGCATCAAAACTACCTCCATTTACTTAATCTGTCGACCGTCTTCCCACCAAGAATTTTCAAAATTTGCTCATCCTTGAGTAAATTTTTTGTGGAACTCTTCAAATCAAAACCATTGAAAACGTTCACGAACGCGCGCTGTAGACTGGGCTTATTCCTAAGTGCCAAAACGATGGCGTCCATTTTCCGATCCTGAGAAAGGCTCAGCGATGAGTGAATAAGCCTTCCAACTTCAAACTCTTGCCCGAAAATTGACCTCCAAAATCGATCATACTCTGAAAGCCTTTCTTTAGAAACATCACCCTCAGTAACGGCATCAATGGCAACCCTGCCGGCGATTTCTCCGCAGCGTAGGGAATACTGCAGATCCTGTCCTGATGGAGGGTAAATTTGTCCGGCCGCGCCACCTACGGCGATTATCCCATCAGCACACGTCTGGAAGAGTGGTCCCTCCAGCGGCAACCGGCCTCTTGAGGATGTTATAGGTACGGCCCGTGCAAGCTTTTTAATTTCTTTTCTGCCCAAAAACTCGTCAAGTGCCGCGTCCGGATGTATCCTCAGCCCGTTTATGCCGGACAGGGCGAAGCCTTTGCCAAGTGGATATACCCAGGCATGCCCGCTTGGAGCTGAATAAGAATCAAAAAATATGTCCGCGCTCTTTTCATCTTTAGCGTTGGCCATCAGATACTCATTGCTAAATGACATAAGCTCACGTTTCCATTCGCTTTTGAGCACTTCCCTAAGAAACAGACATGACAAATCCCCTCTTGCACCGGTGGCGTCCACAACCACCTCGCCCTCGATATTTTCGGACCAGTCCCCAACTCCTAGGTGAACACCTCGAACTACCCCCTCTTTCAACAACAGCCCTTTTACCGGGGCGTTCAGCCAAATATCGCCGCCCTTTTCAGCGATCTCTGCGGCCAATAGGCTATCGAGCCATCTCCGGTCAACTACATTCATGCCATTATATCTTATCGTTAGATCTCCATGCGGCGCGTGGAGGTTTATCTCCCGCAAACACGTGACCAAAGCTCTCTTGTTTAAGATCCTCGACAAGTCAACTGAAACCAAACTTGCCGATGGCGTGTGGCCTCCGATCTGCGCCTGCATTTCGAGTAAAAGGACTTTGCCGCCTTCCGAGGAAGCGGCCCTAGCCGCGGCAAGCCCAGCGGTGCCGCCACCTGCAACGACAACGTCCCATTTTTCTGCCATCAATACCATCATTCATTTGATCAGTTGCTGTTTATAAGGGGAAAACCAAAAGCCCATGGTTTTTAGATCCGTTACTTCAGGATTCAATTGTTCGCACGCGGAGAATTACAGTCGCATCCGGAAAGGGCAGAGTGGGCTAGACCACAATAGCAGCTAACCTCGGCATTGCACTAGCAGGTCTCGGCGAAAACGCCATTATAGTTGATGGTAGCCTAACCATCCCGAACCTTGCGATTCTGTTTAATCTAAAATGGGCCTCCACCATCAACGATGTCCTTTCAGGCGGGGCATCATTAAAGGAAGTGCTCTCCACCGGCCCTAAAGGGCTTAAGATAGCTCCTGCAGCTTTATCCTTGGAGAAAATTGAAAAAACCAAACCCGGAAAAACTGCCAGGAGTGTTTCGACTTGCCACTCAATACAGACTTCCTTTTAACAGACGCACCAGTTGGTCTAGGACGAGAGGCGGTTGCCGCCATCCGCTCCGCCCAGGAACTCTTGCTAGCGGCCAAGCCCGACATAGCATCTATGTCCGACGGCATGAAAACCTGTTTAGTTGCTGAGTGGCTGGGTTTAACCCCCATTGGTATCGTTTTAAACCGCGTTAGAAAGGAAGAGTTCGAGCTCTCTGCAGAAGAAATAGAAAAACACACCTCCCCGTTTCAGGAGAAATCCCGGAAGATGAGAAAGTCAAGCTGGCCCTGAAAATGGAAACCCATTGCTGATTCTGTATCCCAAAACAAAATCCGCCAAAGCAATAACAGCGCTGGCCAGCAAAATTATGAAAGAAAAAGAGAAAAATCTGAAACTTTTATAATTGAAAAAATAAAATTAGATTGGTGTCTCGGTTGCGACGCTTCAAACGTCGGAAAAAAGAGCGCAAGGGAAGCAAAAAGGCCGAGATAAAAGAAGTTAAAGGAATTCTTGAAGAGGAAAATGAAATAGAGGAAGAAATCCATAAGGAAGAGCTCTAGCTCTTTGACCGCTCCGGTGGGATTGTAAAACAAACCATGCCCTGTTTTGGCTCGTAGATGTGGCCGGCCCTCTTTTCAGCGGCGAGTACTTCATTGACTTCCTCACGCTCAAGTCCAACTTTTTCAGCTAAGTCAATTATCTCCTCAACCTCAACCATCCCACTCGGTTCCTTGCTCGCCAAAGCCCGCATGGCGCGGAGCACAAAGTCCACTTTGGCCTCATTTCCTCTGAGTATCAGAGACACCCGCTTCTTAGGCTGAGAAGGGGTTGTTTCAGCAGTAACATACGTGCTGATATCCAAGTCCAAGTCGAATTGCTTCCCGCAAATAGGACATTTGACCTGCACTCGCTGACGCATGCCGACACCACTTTTGAATTCTCCGCCATTCTTTTTAAGCTTGGGAAATAAAGAGACAACTACTTTTGACATCAAGGACTAAGTCTATTTGGAACATGAAATTCATAGCAGACGGAATGCTCGGAAAACTGGCGCGATGGCTGCGCTTGGCTGGCCACGACGTCACTTATATCAGGGATTCAAATTTGCCGCCAGAAAAACAGGACGACGAGCTTCTCCAAAAAGCCAGAAACGAGAAAAGAACTCTTCTTACCGCAGACGTGGCGCTACATAAGCGAGCCATCAAAGCCGGCTTGAGGAGTACGCTCATCGAAGGCGCAGACATCGTCTCCCAATTAGTGGAAATCTCAAAACACCTCGGCCAAAGGATAGAAATAATTCCTGAAAAGTCCAGATGTCCGATCTGCAATGGTCCGCTTGAACCCGTGGGAAAAGGCAAAGTGGAAGGACTGGTGCCCGAAAGCGTCTTGAAGGCCAACAGTGAGTTTTGGCGCTGCACCAAGTGTAATAAAATATACTGGAAAGGAAAACATTGGAAAAGCATAATTGCGATGGCTTCCAAATATAACAGTAAGGTGGGATGATACTGTGTTAACCTTGGAGGAAGGTGCCCTGCTTGTCAAAACTGCCAGAAAAACAATAGAAACTTACCTGAGAGAGGGCAAGATAATTTCGAAACCGGATGTGCCGGGCAAGCTTTTAGAACATCGTGGCGTCTTCGTCACACTTACCAAACGAGGTGAACTCAGAGGATGCATTGGACATCCTATGCCGACCATGCCTCTGATTGACTCTCTGATAGACTCGGCGATAAGTGCTGCTACGCGAGACCCACGCTTTCCACCGGTGGGCCTGAGAGAACTCCACGAGATAGAGATCGAGGTCAGCATACTAACAAAGCCAGAAATACTGAAAGTCAAGCATCCAAAAGAGTATCCTGATCACGTCGTTATCGGCAGGGACGGCCTGATAGTGGAAAGCAGAGGGTGTGCGGGCCTTTTGCTTCCACAGGTCGCGGTTGAATATGGCTGGGATGCTGAGGAATTCCTCTCAAACACTTGTATCAAAGCTGGCCTAATGCCTGACTCTTGGCTTGACCGAAACGTTCGCGTGAGCAGGTTTTCGGCTCAGGTCTTCAGCGAACGTGGCCCTGATGGCGAGGTCGAGGAACGCAAACTGAAGTAGTAGCCCGAGTTCATCTCCTTTCTCGCTTCCATTTTTCGATCGCTCGTTTGTGCTTTTCCAAGGACTTTTCCAAGGCCGCGGAAGCATCTTTGTCGAGCCAGTTAAGGTAAGCCAAACTGCAAAGGATGACGTCCACGATGTCCACCTCAATGCTCTTGGCCATCCGTCCCTCGTGCATGTAGGCGTGAGCGACCTGACCGAGCTGCTCCGCAATCAGGCTGTGAAAGAACGCCGAAGTGGTGACGTTTTTCTTATGGTAATCTCCTGATATCTTTCTCACGGCCTCTTGGGCATCTTTTAACATTCATACACCTCCAAACCCCACTAACCCATCCAGGTATAAAATTGAGTGACCTAAAAGAGTAAAAACCAAAAAGTCAGGTAAAAAATACCGCTTAGAGAAGGCGCCGGGGAGGGGATTTGAACCCCCGCTCTCCGAAGGAGAACCAGATCTCGAGTTTCGCCCTTTTGACTGGCGCCTTACCTGGCTGGGCCACCCCGGCTCAAACGTTTCTCTCACCTATTGAGTAAAATGGTTTTCGCGTCGCACGCTTTACATGAAATCTGCAAGGCTCATTTGTCTTCTCGCATCGCTCTCGAACGTGGATCTGATGTCCCGCCGGGTGAGTTCCAAACGTTGCTTAGTATATTCGGAAACCCCATAATCCTCAGCTATCCTCATTGCAATCTGCATGTATTTCTCAACGCCACCCCGTGTCACCGTGAGAACCAGCTTGCCACCGCATCTTGCACAGGTCCCGCTAAGTGGAACCCTGCGATATATCTGATTGCAACCCATGCACCTGAAGCTCTGACTAGCGAACGTCCTTATGTTCCCCTTCAGGTCAGGAATGAAGTGGTGCTCAATGAGTCTCTCAGCCACATCCCGGGCGTCCACTGCTCTGATTTTCTTGGCAAGGTTGAGCTGGGAATCCGTCTTCTCCTCCATTGTCTCCAAGGTCTTGTATCTGCTGGAGTGAGCCCCGGCAGCTATGTCGCTTGTATCAAAGGAGAAATTCAGCCCCGTGTACTGGGCCTCTGTCCCGAGCCTGCACTCAACGGTCTCTATTATCTTCGTGAGTTCACTTGGATTAGCGTACCGCAACGTGGCCTCGTAGAACTCCAGAGGATATCTGTCCTCAACATCCATGTTGTGGGCCTCTTTATCTATCTCAGTTGGATTGATGCGTGTGCTAAGTATGAGTGGAGCGTCCATCGTGCCGCCCCGTTTGGAGGGGAGAAAGCGCTTGCTGAAGTTTAGAAGAGCATCAAGCAAAAGCATGACACAATCTTCGTCACCATCACATTGCTTCACCGAACAGCCCGAGACTACGGCGTTATGCGTGCCAACAACGGTGAAATTGTAGAGTGCTTGGGAGGAGCGCTTAATCTCCACCCGCTCCACTGGGCTGACAACGACACTGCCGCGTTGTTTATATTTTTTCAAACCGAACTCGTGGTCCTTAGGCATTCTCTCGGCTTTTTCTTTGTTCCCGCGCCACCAGAAACCAATTTTCTCACAAAATTCCATAGCCGTTTGACCATGTACCCTAAGACTGAAGCAATCCTGCTCAAATGTTCTGCCCTTCTTTTTGCAAAACTCAGCCACTTTTCCAGCGCAGTTTCTTCTACCAACCCTGCTCCAGCCAGATACCAGTCCAAAACGTGTCAGAAGGAACTCTATATCTCTCAACAACATCTTGCTATCAGAGGTGCAGTTAATTTCAAGCGTGCTCCCCTTACTTATCCCACCATCACCTTCAAAGTATCCCTGCAAAAAGTACTTGACCTTTTCCAACGGCAGAGAGAAAATGAAGCTTGGTACGCGCTTTTCTCCGGTCCCTTGATCAACGCTGAAACGCCTGAACAAATTATAAACAAAACGTGAAGATATCGCGATTGATTGTTTGCCTCTGGAGGGATTAACGCCAAACACCCTAGTTATCGCCCGTTCAACTTCGTCGAAACCTCTAGTCACGGCAAAAATTACTTGATAAAGAAATCTTGTCAACCTTCTGGAATGGCCTACAGCAACATAAAGTCCAAGTAACCTCAGGAAATCTTCACTAACTTTTATCCATCTTGGCAAAAATACCGTGTCATACTTCGACCCAAGTCTCACCTCGGCAGGAATTTTAACTCCCAACCGCAACAGGATACTCAACGGCACAGAATCGCGCAGGTAATAATCAAACAACGTTGCCTTGGGGATGCCGAGCCTCTCAGCAGTATATTTCAGCCCATGTATAGTAAGATATTTCTCAAGGGGGCCCTTCGCGCCTACCACCATCGTGCTTTCATCAGCAAACTCTAGGAGATCTATTTGTTCAACATCCTTTTCCGGAATGCTGAACTTTGCCGGGCTAATTACTTGGGTCGCCTGGAAAGCAGGGATTTTGCGCTGCTCTTCGTCAAGGAAAGAATGAAGTCCGCTTGTGGTCAATTCTCTACCATCTTTTGTAACCACTTTCACCACATGGTCTTGCACAGGATGTTTCGAAAACGCAACGATGGGCTTTAAAACATACTCATAATTCTCGTTCAAAGAAAGAGTTTTATATTCATTCGTCCAAACAACCAAATCTCCAAACTCTGTTTTTTCCACCCGGTTATTCTTCAGCAACTCTTCAACAAACTCGCCTATTTTTACTATTTTCCACTCCTTTCCGTCAAAAATAGGTAAAGTCTCGTCAGGGGCAAAACAATCCCTCCTCTTTGCTGCGTGAAAGAAGGGGTGTGCGTAACCCACCGTGGCCTCTGTAAATCCAATTATCCGAGCAACAACACCAACCGAAGTGTGCGGGGCCAAGCCTATCACCAAGTGTCCCACTAGGTCAGACGGCTGGTTAGCATTGTAGTAAGGTTTCAGGCCGTAGAATTTCTGCAGAAGGTCGTCAATGAACTTTGCAGCGCGCAAGAGATAATTGGCCCCGGTTTTGGACAACAGTATGTCCTGGACTTTCAACTCCACGACCTGATCATCCCGCTCCAGCCTAACCCCGTCCTTATCCTCTGTGTAGCCGAGTTCGATCAGCCGCTCAACCGATGTCCCTATCTCGCGCGGCATAAAGTGTGTAAGGGGCACATCGGTAGCGTCAAACCTTATTGTCCCATCTTTGAAGACCTCCACCTCATGTTTGGCGCGTAGGATTCCCTTCTCTATCGGCTCCGGGATCTTGAACTCACTCATCATGCCTATAACCCCCTTAATCAGCTCTGGGGGTTTCTCCCGCAGGTTCTCCGCCGCAGCCTCCAGCATGGATTTAAGATCTATTGGGCGCCTGACAAAATACTCTGCACGAGTTTTACATGTCGGGCATGTTTCACCCTGAACTATGCGCTTACACTTTGAGCAACTCCTCACGTACTCTGCTATGCTACCGCATTTCTGGCACTTTCTCGTGAATCCTATCTCACCGCAGCTGGTGCATTTAAGTGTGGCAAGATCAACATAGGTTTCACCGGCCTTTTCTGCGGCCTTTACTAGGCTGCGCGTCATGCCTCCGCGCAAACCCACAGGGAAAAGCATGTGGACGGAGGGCTTCATTCTCCTCGGGTCGGCCTTTTCGGGTCTGCCCATCCTAGCCCCAATGCGCGTTGGTCCCTCATCCCTGATTTTAAAGCCCGCAAGGGCACAAACTATCTCCATGGTATCTTTATACTTGCTCTGCCGGAGAGTTTTCTCGAGCTTCTCCTTGTTCAGACTCTGCCCGTCCAAAAGTCCCAATGACCTACACAGCGGCAAGGCGTGTTCCTCTATGACCACTTGATCGCCGCTTACTAGGTGGGGCACTCCCATCTCCTCTAAGCCACGCTTTGCAGCCTGATTCATCGCTATCCGCAACTGCTTGAGTTCACCAGCCACAAAGGTTGGCTCACCACTCACCAGCCATGAGCACAGCTCCTGAAGCTCTTCCACTTTAAGCTCTGAATAGCAATAAGTGTAAGCTGGGTGAAGCGGGACGCCCAGCTCCTCAGAAATTTTAATGGCCAAGGCCGGTGGCGGGCTGGGGTAAGGCTTTGAAAGGTAAGGAGTCAAATCTTGGCTGAAATTTTTGCTCTTTAGTGCCCGCTCAACCTCCTGAGCCCACCACTCCTCGCAGTAGCCAGCCGGCATCAGCGGATGGTTGTTCTCCAAGAACTCTCCAAAGCCGATCAAAATATCTCCCAAAAACAGTATCTCGTCCACCTGCTGCCTCAGTTCAAGCGCCTGTTCCACTGTCTTTATCTGGACGACTGACCCATCTTTAAGCTTGACGGTTGGTCCTTTTATGCTATCAACGGGAGTCACTGCCCCGCCTTTTCCTGGCCTCTCTGTCTTCAGCTGTGTTCCGGCTACTAAGAAATCGTCGCATATCGCCATAGTGGCAGGATGAATGCCAACGGCGGCAATCCCAGTATTCCTCGCCCTGCCGTAGCGGAGCCTGAACCCGCCCTCGCGACCCTTGTGTCCTTCGGTGCCAGGATGTGAGAAAACCGGCCTTCCGGCAATGACCTCCTCAAGGTATTTTTCCCCCTTTGGGAAAACTGGCCCGGCTTCCTCCTTTGATGGAGCCTTAGCGATAATGTCTGAAAGCCAAGACCAGCCATCGATGTTTAGCTTGTTAACATACTTCATTATCTTCGGGGCTTTCTGCATCACTCCTTCGACCATGGCCAAAACTGCGCCGCCTCTCACCATATTATGGCCTATCCGCTCGAGGTCACGGAAGGCCATCACGGTGGCTTCTCTCCCCGAGGGATCGCCGGTTATCTCCACCGGTATGTTCTGCATCGCCAGCCTAATGTCTTCTGGAGGTGGTGTGTATTGCTCTCGCCCCACGCTCGTCCTATAAATCTCAACCTCCTCGACAAACCTTTCGATTTCCCTATCGGTGGCCTTGTACGGGCTCAGGTAAAGCCGGCGCCGAACGAAATCTCCGGCCAGCACGGCCAGCGCCGCCGCCGTCCCACCAGCTGCCCTGATGGGACTGGCAAAATAAAGTGCCAGATACTGCGTGCCATCAAAATTGTTCTTAATTCTGACCTCCGTTATGCCCTCTATCGGGGCTACCACAACGCCCTCAGTCAACACCGAAAGAGCAGTTCGGACCGCCTGTTGGGCTACGGTCTGTTCGTCAAATTTTCCAAATTTTCCATCCACAATCATCTCAGCAACTTTGAGCGCGACCTCTTCCCTAGGCATCTGCCTCTCAAGCTCCCTGATTATCTCCGCCACGCCCTCGGGACCGACTAGCTTCTCCACCCTGCTGGCGAGGTCCCCGGCCCGAGGAATCTCCGGCTCAAGCTCTGGGTCTTTCCCAAGGGACCTAGCATCTTTAGCTATTTTGTACAGTTCTTCCGTCTTTCGCTCAAGCTCTTCAAAGTACTTTTCCATAGTTTGCCCGGCTGAACTCACCCGATGACCTCCTCTAAACTGTCGATGACGAAATCTGGCGCATTTTTCGTGCCCTTCACCTTTTTGATATCCCCTGCTTTAGAAACCCCGCTCAACACAAGTATCGTGAGCAGACCCATCCGCTTTCCTGCCTTTATATCAGTTTCAATTTGATCGCCAATTATGGCCGTTTCCTTTGACTTGGCACCGAGAATCTGTAGGACAAACCGGATTATAAGCGGAGATGGCTTGCCTATTACAACATCAGGTTTCCTCCCGGAACTTCTTTCAAGCGCACCGAGAATTGCCCCAGCTCCAGGCGAAAGACCATCCTCCGCAGGGTAAATTGTGTCTGGATTAGTCGCTATGAATTCAGCTCCGGCTAAAAGAGCACGGAAACCCTGCTTGAGCTTTTCGTATGTCAAAGACTGGTCAATGCCGACAACCACATGCGTCGCCTTTTCAGGTTTAACTATTTTCAAACCAGCTCGCCGTATCTCCTCCACCAACCCTTTGCCACCTATCACGAAAACTTTCGCGCTTGGTTCACGCTTCTTAATGTAATCTGCTGCCACCTGCCCAGATGTAATCACATCATCCTCGCTGGCAGGTACGCCCATGCGCATCAACTTTTTCACGTATGAAGAGCGAGAACTTTCAGAATTGTTCGTCAAAAAAATTACTCTCTTACCAGAATTGCGCAAAAAAGCTATAGCCTTCGCGGCGCCTTTAATCGGCTTGCTTCCGCGATATATAACACCATCCATATCCAGAATAACCGAAGATATGCCTTGAAGAGCTTGTTTAAGTTCAAGCAAATTTTTTCACCATCGTTTCATGAGTTTGTAGATTTACGATTGGGACGAAACCTGGCGTTGGTTTAACACCGAGCTGTCTCATGAAATTAGTCATGCCTTGAAAAGTGCCTGAGTTGATGACCGAAACATCGCGATAACGTTCGTAGCCAAAAACATGCAGATGACCGCAGTGAAAAACATCCGGTATGTCCTCTATCACCAGATAGTCTTTCTTCTCCGGTGATATCGCTGTACGACCTCCATATATCGGCGCTAGGTGTCTTTTCTTTAGTAGCTTTACCATTGGTGGCGTAGATTTCTCACGGTTGAGCCCCGGAATGCTGGATATTACATCATCAAAACTCCTACCGTGGTAGACAAGAAACTCAACGTCGTGGAGGGAAAGGCGGGCGGGGTTCCCAACCATTATGGAATTTAAATCGTACAACCCGCCAGCAATGTCTCTGTGGATTGCGGGCTGAGGTTCGGAAGGACGGACCGCATCGTGGTTTCCCGGAGCTATTATAATAGTAATGTAATCCGGTACTTGGGCCAAAAGTTTAGCTGCAGTATCGTATTGTTTGAATATATCATTTATCAGGAGTTCCTCCTCCTGATGTGGATAAACGCCAATTCCGTCCACGGTGTCTCCGGCGATTACTAAGTATTTGACCATGCCGGCAATCTCTACATCGGGTTCATCGGATTCACCGCAAAGCCATTTGATGAACCTGATAAATGAATCCTCATAAAACTTAGTACTTCCAATGTGCAGGTCAGACAATAGAACTGCACAAACTGGCTCTTCCGCTCTATGAACCTCATGCCTTATAGGCAGGTCGGGCCAGATTATGTCCCTCACGAAAAGCCTGGGTAACCTTCCATCAACTTTCAGGGATGCAACGATTCCAATCACTTCATCATTGTTCACCTCTCCGGCCTTTTTGAGGAGTTCTTTGCTGCTGCTGAAAACGAAAGCCGACACTGAGCCGCTGAGATCTTCAAGCTCTATCACAACGTTTCCCGCCGAGGATTCTCTTTTATCTCTCACCAGACCTATTACTTTTACCAGTTGTTTGTCCAGCAAGTTCCTCAGGCTACTGATCGGCACGGCATCATTCAAATCCAGTCGCTTCCTCAATATTGAACCAAGGCGCTCATATCTGTCCCTGAAAAGCCTCACAAAGTCAGAAAGCTCGCCTTCGCTGTAGCTCTGACCTGTGATATCCTTAAGGATCTTGACCCTGGATTCATATTCCGCAGCCAAGGGCTTGAATTTTGTGTGCGTAATCCCCATCGGCCGCTTCTCCTCAATTCTCTGTTTAGGTTTAAACAAGACCTCCGGTTGCGAAGCTTGAGGAAGCCCCGCCCGCTCTGGTTTGTACACCTGCCTCTCGAGTATCTCCGAAATCATCTCACCGCTTATCAGAAATGGTCTGTTCTCTGCCTCTTTCAAAGCAGACAGGACCATATCCGCCAAAAGATGCGCGTCTTTACTGCTGCGAAGCTTTTCCAGGGCATCCTGTGTCAGTTGCATGTCTGCCTCAAGAAACTTGCGCACCAAGGATCCTTCGTCCATAGGGACCCACCTAAACCAACGTAAGCTGACGAGATAGTTTCAACGTGTCAATTGTCACAAGTTGCTCGCCCTGGATAGCCGCCATCACTTGGGTTGGATGGACGTTCAACTTTATTTCTTTGGTCCTGCCCTGACGACCTTTGCTGACTATTTTGGCACTTATGACGCCCAGCAAATCCAACTCCGAAATCAAGTCACCAACGCGGCGCTGTGTCAAAACATCCAAACCTGCTTGGCTGCACAAATCTCGGTAAACACTGTAAACTTCACCGCTAACTATCGAACGTGGCATCCTCTCCATAAGGATAACTATGCTGTAGAGAACCAGCTTGGACTGAGACGGCAGCGTCTTTATGACCTCGACCATTTTATCCTGTTCTATCTTTTCATACGCACGCCTAACATGATCAACGGACACCTTTTCATCACCCTGTCGCTCCGCCAGCTCACCGGCAACCCTCAGCAGGTCCAGCGCCCTGCGTGCGTCACCGTGTTCTCTAGCGGCATTGGCCGCGCAGAGTGAGATGACGCCGTCTTCGATAACACCATCCACGAAACTTATCTTAGCCCGTTTCTCCAAGATATCCTTAAGCTGAAGCGCATTGTAGGGATGAAAAACTAGCTCCTCCTCACTCAGGCTGCTCCTTACGCGGGGGTCAAGGTAATTCATAAAGTTCAAGTCATTAGATATGCCGATGATGGAGACCTTTGAGTTTTTTAAGTCAGAATTCATTCGCGTTAGATTGTAGAGAACCTCGTCACCGCTCTTAAGTACCAGCTTATCTATTTCGTCAAGGACTATCACCGCTAGCTGCTTTTCACCATCCATCGCCCTAAAAAAACATTTGTAAACCTCGTCAGTTGGCCAGCCGGTCATGGGCACACTCTCGGGCAGCTCCACCGCGTCTCGGCTGCACCTGAGCTTCTCCAAAAATGTATTTGCCAGAGTAGCAAGTATCCTGTACTTTGTGTTTACCTCCTCGCAGTTTATGTAAACTAGTTTCACCTTAAGAGGTGAACGATCGCTGACCTTCTCAAGCTCTCTGGTAACATATTTCACGCTCGCGGTCTTCCCGGTGCCTGTTTTACCATAAATAAGGATGTTGGACGGCGTTTCTCCCCTCAGCGGAGCCGCTAGAATCCGCGCTAGCTGGTGTATCTGGCTATCCCTGTGTGGCAGCTCCTCTGGAGTGTAGCTCGGCCGCAGAAATTCTCTGTTTTTGAATATCGGCCTTGTCTCCAGCAACATGCTGAACAGACCTTCCCTCACCATTTTTACCTACCTCCTCCTCAAGCTCAAACGACTTCCTAAGCCTCCTATTCCAAACCTCGATTGTTTCAGCCAAATTATTCAGCAAGAAATGTTCCTCCGGCGTCAGTCCCGACGGGACTTCAGGTGAAAGTGTCAGCCTGATTAGCTTTGGCAACCTTACTTCAAGTAAAGAAAAAGTTTGCAACATAAGTTCACTTGCTTCTTCCTTTTTGTCCTCCTGCAACATTAACAAAAAGCTGCAGGCAACTGAGCTGTAAAAACTCTCAGGAAGTGGCGACAGTTTCAAGCTACGCTCTTCCGCAAAAACAAGCTTTCTAATTTCTGTAGCAGTTGTTGGCTGGAGAACTTCAGCGATGCCCTGCTTTTTCAGAATATTCGCGTCCCATGCCCAAAGTTCCACCTCATCACCCTTTGTTAGCGGCCCCAGCTTTCTTTTAACCAGTTCGACTTCAGGGAAGTCTTTAACAATACGAACGCGCTGCTTCACTACTTCACCGCCCGACTGATCATTCCCTGCTTTGGCTCATAGAGATGGCCTCTCTTTTTCTCTTCAGATATGGCCCAATCTACGAAGCGCCTATCGATTTTTTCAGCCTCAGCCATCTGAAATATCTGCTCCAGCGGAGCGGCTCCGCCGTACTTCCCCTCAAGATCCTCTATTATCTGCATCAGCCGCATATGTTTGTCTCGCTGAGATCTGGGTATCCCGGTCATAATCAAATCGATATCGACCTTGCCCTTCTCAACATCAAAACCCGCGTCCCTCAGCGAGGTCTTTATAAGCGAAATTGCGCGATTAGCGTCCTCCACTGTCACGCGATCACTCAATCTTAACCTAGCATTTGCCTTGGCCAGACGAATTATTGATTCAAGCTGCCTCACCGTTATCGGGAGCGGGTCACCTGAATCCGCTGCGGACTTTCTCCAGCCCACGAAAAAATCCTCTATCACCTTCTGAGCCTCTTTATCATCCAGCTTAGGATCCACGTTCTTGCGCGCATATATTATGATCTTGCGGAGAAAGTCCGGATCAAATGGGGCTTTTAACACCTTGCCCGGAGAGGTGTACAATTGTAAAACATGCTGGGCAATCGACCTGTCATAATCCGTTCGAGGTTCATCTCTCATTATGAAAACCAAATCAAATCTTGAGAGGATGACTGGGTCAACGGGGAGCTGCTTTAGCGCGGCTTCTTCCTTGCTGAATCTACCCAGCTTCGGGTTTGCCGCCGCTAAGATCGCTGTGCGCGTGTTCAAAGTTGCGATTATACCTGCCTTTGCAACGCTGATCGTCTGTTGTTCCATCGATTCTAATATGGCAGATCTGTCTTCATCCCTCATCTTCTCAAACTCATCTATGCAAGCCATTCCGCCGTCAGCAATTACCAACGCCCCAGCTTCTAAGGTCCACCCACCACTTATCTCATCGCGAACAGCCGCCGCGGTTATTCCAGCACCAGTGCTTTTCATGCCAGATGTATAAACTCCGCGCGGCGCAACATTCGCAACCCACTTCAACATTTGGCTTTTCGCTGTACCTGGGTCACCAGTTAGCAAAATGTGGGTATCGCCACGTAGTCTTGTTCCATCTGACAGCGTGACAGGATTACAGCCAAACAGTTGCAAGGCGATGGCTTCTTTGATTGCTTCGTGGCCGTGAACTGCTGGAGCAATTGATTGGATTATATTGGTCCTCAACCAAGCATCCTGTTTTGCCAACTCTTTTATCTTGGCTTCATCTTCTGAAGTCAGCTCGGTCTCCTCCACACCTTTCTGCATTATTTCCACGTGGCTAACGAACAGTATCTTGCGAAAAGTCGTCCTGCGCTCCTTTTGCTGTCTCTCCTGAAAAACGCGTAGTGCGCCGGTTATTAATACGTGGTTGCCCGGCACAGCTTTGTCGACAAAATCATCTCTGATTATGCCATCCAACCTGCGTGGTATCCTGCCGCCACGCAATCTCTCCGGTGGCTCCTGCAACTGAATGCTCTGCCAATCTCGGAAAACCGTGTTCTCGATGATTAGGTCAAATGGTCCTTTCTTACCACAATTTGGGTTCTCGCAAAACAGGGGTTCTCTGAACAGGTCTCCTGTCTGGGGTACTCTATTCTCCTCTCCACACCTTCTACACTTGAAAACCGCCTCTTTAGCCTCAGGTTTTACTTCACCGGCGCGGGTCATCACCCCCTCAACCTGTATAAACTTGCTGACGTGCTCAGCACGGATATTGCGAATTTCGATTGTCTTATCAGCGCCTTTCACTCTGAGCCTAAACCCAGGTATTTTTGTTATGTTCTCGAGTATTTCATCTGCTACCTCAAAAAACATAACGGGAGCATCCAGAAGCTTCTCGGCAAGCGCTTTGTCGAACTCCAGAAGTTTTTCAAACTCGACCACCAGAGACTTGTTACCAGCGACTGCTATTTTCCGCAGTTCCTTTTGCGTCTCCTTACTATGCAGAAAATCCTCGAGTTTATCCTTCAAACTGGGCTCCAAAATGCTCACCTCAAAGTATAGCAAGAGTCTAAGTAGGTGGTTCCGCATTTAGTCAATGTGGTGAAAATTATGAACCATATCTTTAAAAGTAGTAAAAAAAATGAGCACAAGTTACAGATTATGGTTGCAATTTTTTTCACTTGAAAAAACAAAACCGCTGCTGCAGAGTTTAGCTGTTTTTTGAACTCATTAATCAATATCGACATCTTTTCAACCCGATAAAGATTCTAACGGCTTTTTTTTCGCATTATAAAGGGAGGGGTCGCCGAAAGTAATCCAAATCTTGTTTTTCTGTATTTTTAAGTTCGTTTACAAAACTAACACAATAACGACTTTTTTTGTATTAACTCCTTGCTAATGTTCCTTTTCGAGTAGAAACAAAAGAAAACAGTGGAAACATGGCGTGAAGCTTTAGACCACTGCTTTAACTCACAATTTAAAATTTTGAAAGGGCGCGAAAACTTATCTTATTTTTATATACTCATAAGCTTGGGTCGCTGACTCAAAACAATAATGAACTCTTTGGAACCCCTGTCTGAAGTCAGCAACTTCATCGGCTAGATGCCTCGGATCCTCATTATCGATGACTATTCTCCTGATAAACTCCGCTATGTCCTTCATTTCACCCTCTTTCATTCCAAGCCTAGTGACTTCAGAGGTACCCAGCCTTATCCCTCCCGGATTCTTGTAGTGGCGACCTTCTCTTGGATCCCATGGTAAGAGGTTTCTATTTAGAACGATGTTCGCGCTCTCGAGCTTTTTCTCCAAAGTTCCACCGTCACCTTGTTTCGTGACGTCAACTACTACTGTATGTGATTCTGTGAACCCTTGGTCAGAGCATAAAACCGCTAATCCTTGGTTGTACAGCGCCTTTCCTAGGGCCTTCGCGTTCTTCACGATCTGGGCCGCATATTCTTTTCCGAACTCCAGCATCTCAGCCAATGCAATAGCTAAAGCTGCCACCGCATGCAGGTGATGGTTGCTGACAATTCCGGGAAATACTGCCTTATTTATTGACTCCGCCAGTTCTTTTGCGCACAAAATCATCCCGTGTTGAGGGCCGGGTAATGTTTTATGAGTACTGCAAGTCATGACCTCAGCACCTTCGCGAAGCGGATCTTGGAACTGGCCGCCAGCTATTAAACCTGCTACATGGGCGGCATCATACATGACACGCGCACCATTTTCCTTTGCGACCTTACTCAACTCTTTAACCGGATGTGGAAAAAGAAAGAGGCTTCCACCAAAAGTTACCAACTTTGGTTTTACTACTTCTATCTTTTTTGCAGCTGCATCCACATCTATATTCATACGCTTCTCATCCAAAGGCAGGTATTCGACCTCGAGACCATGAACTGCCCCGGCGCTCCCGCCAAACTTCTTTTTAGCCATGCTTATGTGGCCACCAGAAGCCACGGAAAGGCACATCATCGTGTCGCCCGGTTCAGTTAGAGCCGTAAAAGCAGCGAGGTTGGCGGTGAGGCCTGAAACTGGCTGAACGTTGGCATGCTCTGCCCTGAAGAGTTCCCGTGCCAACTCCATGGCGATGACTTCAACTTGGTCAATATAGGCGCAACCGGCGTAAACTCGCTCGCCTGGCCAGCCCTCAGCGTAGCGGTGTTGAAAATCACATATCATGGCTTCCCTGACAGCGGGGCTTGTCACATTTTCGCTGGCTATCAGAGGAATTACCGACTTGAACCAGTCGTGATGCTTTCGTAGAAGGCCCAGCGTGCAATCGTATGCTTCTCGAGGCTGCATATATCCACCTCTTCTCTTCTCTCTTCTCTTCTGAAGGCCCGCCCGAATGACCTCCTGCTTTTTCTTCCACCTCCTCGCTTATAGCTTTTTATGATCCGGACCGCATTCTCTTCTTAGCGGTCTAGGCCGCATTATGGCTTTGAGCCGAGCGTGAGGGAGTGTCCCAGTCTTAACATAGCGGTCGGAGCCGCAGTTGGAAACAGGGGTCTTCCTTCACGCTTTGTCCGGTATCATCGTGAACTCCTTCCCGTGGGTCCAGACCGCCCAGACCACGTTGACCAGCTTCCGCGCCACGATCTTGATCGCCTTCTTCTTGTCCCTCTTCCTCCTGTACGCGTTCTCGAAGGTTTTCGCCAGCCTGCCTTCAGGGCACCAGTTGACATGAGACCATGTTGCCTCTATCAGCGCCCACTTGAGCCACCTGTTCGCCCTCGTCTCCCTTCCCATCCTCGTGTGTTCAGCGCTTTGTTTCACCCTCGGGACAAGTCCAGCGTAGTGCGCGAGCTTCTCTGGGCTGGAGAATCTCCTGATATCGCAGATCTCGGCGTAGATGGTCAAAGCCGTGAGGAAGCCTATCCCCGGTATGCTCTGCAGCAACCTGACTGCCTTCACGTCTCCGTAGCGCTTCACGAGTTCCGACTCTATCTGCTTCATCTGGCTCTCAATGACTTCGAGGATTTCGATGTTCTGGGAGACCTCGTAAATCCCGTGGGAATCCGCCTTTCTCTTGCCCTTGATTGTCCCGAAGCTGGCATCGAGTTCGATGCCGTGCTTTCTGAGTTCTGACCAGCTACGGTTCTTTAACGCGGTAGAGACCTTTCGCCTAAAAGCCCTGTGCCTGAGCAGGTTCCTGAGCCAACGCATTTCCTTCTCCGGGACATAGCAGGTCGGGAGCCAGTCCATGCGCGTCAGGTGGGCTAGCAGTTCGCTGTCCACCTTGTCCGTCTTCACATCTTCGGCTCTCTGCTTCACCTTGATGGGGTTCGCTAGCAGAGGCGTGTAGCCGAGCTCCTCGATGAACTCTACCCAGGGCCAGCAGAATCCAAGCGACTCCAGCGCTACTTTGGTGTGCTTGGGAACGTTTTTGAGAAATTCCTTCAGATCTTCTCTACCCGTGTTGAATATCTCTTGCCTCACGATTTTTCCATCTATCATCATCACGGTTCCATGCGTGCGCTTTAGATGCATATCAAGACCCACCACCACTTGGGGCATGTTTTCACCTCCGAATATTTCATGGCTTTTCGGAGGTATTCAAAACTAGGCCTTCATGCCAACTTAACAGGTCTTCTAATTACCCACATATAATTTTAACTGCAATTTGGTTTTCCTCAGGATTATTGATTTATAGCTAAACTGCGAATGAGAATTCGGGGCTGGACCGAAGGTGGTGGGTGATAGAAGGTGAAGAATGAAGTGTCCCCATTGCGGGTCCAGTCGGACCATAAAG
>Ga0315298_1003203_pt1 | contig 26414 bp, 27 predicted proteins | sample WHS_1_MG_FD_203077 | JGI IMG/M metagenome (GOLD analysis project Ga0315298, IMG submission 203077) | Extremophilic microbial mat communities from Washburn Hot Springs, YNP, Wyoming, USA - WHS_1_MG | ecosystem: Environmental > Aquatic > Thermal springs > Hot (42-90C) | place: USA: Wyoming... | reverse complement strand
GCTCTGGTGCAGAATTAGAAACTCAAATAGAAATAGCCAAACGATTACCTTTTGGTAAAAATATAAATTTCAACAAAGTAGATAACCTATTATTAGAAGTTATGAAAATGCTTAACAAGATAATTTCGAACCTAAAAATCTGAGAATATAATATCCTAACAACCCAATAACCTAATAACCTAATAACCTAATAAGCTAAAAGCTAAAAGCTAATAAGCTAACAAGCTAACAAGCTAAAATAATTATGGAAAAATACAATCCTAAAAAAATTGAAAAAAAATGGCAGGCTGTTTGGCAGAAAACTGGACTCTTTAAGGGACAGGATTTTGCCAAAAAACCCAAATTTTATTGCTTGGATATGTTTCCTTATCCTTCCGGAGACGGATTGCATATGGGACATGTAGAAAATTATACGGGTTCTGATATTTATGCCAGATATCTAAGAATGAAAGGAAAAAATGTGCTTCATCCTATGGGTTGGGATGCTTTTGGTCTTCCAGCGGAAAATTACGCTATTAAACGCGGGACCCATCCGTCGATTACCACGAAGAAAAATATTGCCAAGATACGCCAACAAATTAAGGAAATGGGTTTTTCTTATGATTGGGAGAGGGAAATCAATACTACCGATCCGGATTATTATCGTTGGACGCAATGGATATTTTTACTTATGTTCAAAGAGGGCCTGGCTTGCGAAGATTTTGCGCCAATTAATTGGTGTCCTTCTTGTAAAACAGGTTTGGCTAATGAGGAAGTAGTGGATGGCCGCTGCGAGCGTTGTGGAGCATTAGTAAAAAAGAAGAAATTAAAACAATGGTTACTAAAAATTACTGCCTATGCCGATCGTCTTTTGGCTGATTTGAAGGATTTAGATTGGCCAGAAAATGTGAAAGTGATGCAAGAAAATTGGATTGGTCGGAGCGAAGGAAGCGAAATTATTTTTAAAGGGATTGCTCCTTCAGGCGAAAAAATAGATTTGCCCGTCTTTACCACCCGGGCAGATACGCTTTTTGGTGCCACCTATATGGTTTTGGCCCCTGAGCATCCGGCGGTCAAAAAATTAGTAGATCCAAAATATAAGACTAAAGTTCAAAGGTATATTAATCAAGCTATTAATAAGACCGATACAGAACGTACATCGTTAGAAAGAAAAAAAACGGGTATCTTTATTGGGGCAATGGCAGAAAATCCCATTAATGGTCAAAAGATTCCTATTTGGATTTCGGATTATGTTCTTTTGAGTTATGGTACAGGCGCGATTATGGCTGTTCCGGCTCATGATACGCGCGACTTTGAATTTGCTCAAAAATTCAATTTACCCATTATCGAAGTAGTCAGTCCAACAGGTCGACCTTGCCGTCATTTAAAAGAGGCTTATATTGGAGAAGGAAAATTAATTAATTCGGGTCAATTTAATGGATTGAATTCTCGTCAAGCGGCTAAAAAAATTACTCAATTTTTAGCCAAAAAGGGATTGGCGCGTTTTACGGTTTGTTATAAATTACGTGATTGGATCTTTGCTCGCCAACGCTATTGGGGAGAACCTATACCTCTTGTTTTTTGTCCGCGTTGTAAGAATTTAATTGAAAAATCTCAATTTTCACTTTCTAAACTTAAAAAAACTAAAAGTACCGAATTAAAGATTCAAGATTTCGTGTTTAATTTAGGAGAATTACTTAATCCGGGGTGGATTGCTGTTCCCGAAGAAGATTTACCCGTAAAATTACCAGAAGTGGAAAGATATCAACCCACAGGAACAGGAGAATCGCCTTTAGCAGCAGTCAAAAAATGGGTTAATACTCGTTGTCCCAAATGCGGAGGGCCAGCCAAACGCGAAACAAACACCATGCCTCAGTGGGCTGGTTCTTGTTGGTATTTTTTAAGATACGTTGATCCTCAAAATAACCAAAAAATCTTTGATGAAAAGAAGATAAAATATTGGTTGCCAGTCGACCTTTATATTGGTGGGGTAGAACATGCAGTGCTTCATCTTTTGTATGCCCGTTTTTGGATAAAATTTTTATACGATAAAAAGGTTGTTCCTTTTAAAGAGCCATTTATCAAATTAGTTAATCAAGGCTTGATTTTAGGACCCGATGGTCAAAAGATGAGTAAATCGCGAGGCAATGTGGTTAATCCGGATAATTTAATCCAAAAATATGGAGCGGATGCTGTGCGTCTTTACATTATGTTTATTGGTCCTTTTGAAGAAATAAAGGTTTGGGACGAGAAGGGAATAGAAGGGGTGGTAAGATTTCTAAAACGGGTTTGGAATTTAGGACTGGAGATTATCAATCTTAAAGTAAAAATTTCTTCGCCGGAAGAATTCCCTAATCCCTTAAGAGAAATAGTGGAAACAGAGGTTAAACGCATGCTTCATCAGACCATAAAAAGAGTCACCGAGGATATAGAAACTTTCCACTTTAATACCGCTATTGCTGCTTTAATGGAATATATTAATTATCTTTTCGAGGCCAAACAAAAAGTGACTATTCAAGAAGCACCAGAAATGTGGCGAGAAAATTTTGAATATTTGTTATTGCTTTTGGCGCCCTTTGCCCCTCATATCGCTGAAGAACTTTGGCAACGTTTAGGTTTTACCGAAAGTATATTTGTCCATCGTTGGCCTGTTTTTAATCCGAAATTAATTCAAGAGGAAAATGTCACCTTGGTGGTTCAAGTTAATGGCAAGGTAAGGGATGAGATTTTGGTCCCCCGAGGAATTTCTGAAAAGAAAGCTAAAGAAATTGTAAAAGAAAGTGCTAAAGTTCAAAAATATTTGGCTGACAAAAAAATTAAAAAATTGATTTATGTAAAGGATAAGCTAATTAATTTTGTGGTAGAATAATCCAATCACCGCTCACCAATCACCAATCACCAATCACCAATCCCTAAAACAAATTCATGTTAATTAATCTTTCTGAACTTTTAAAATCGGAAATTGGTTCAGTTTTAGAAGCAAAGATTAAAATTCCTCCCCAAAAGTTGGGCGAGGAAATAAGTCTTGCTCAGCCACTGGTGGGCGAGGCAAAATTAATTAAGCAGGCGAAGGGAGTTTTGGTTCATTTTAATCTTTCTGGTGTTTTAAAACTTCTTTGTTTTCGGTGTAATAATAATTTTTTAAAAAAAATAAAAATAAAGTTTGATCAGAATTATGTTTGGCCTAAGGGATCGGAAAATGTTTCTTTTGAAGAGGAACAAGAAGAAGGATTTTTAATTAAACCTGATAATATGCTTGATCCGTGGCCAGCCATTCGTCAAGAAATTATTCTTTCTCAGCCAATGAAGATATTGTGTAAACCGTCTTGTAAAGGATTATGTCCTGTCTGCGGCAAAGATTTGAATAAAGGAAGCTGTAAACATATAAAATCCTAATTTTTAAATCGCAATAATTCAAACCATTTACGATTTGAAAAATTCAAAATTATCAAGTATTTATAAATTAGATATTAGATTTATAATTTAAGGAGTTATTATGCCAGTGCCCAAACAAAAACGTTCACGACACAAAAGAGGCGGTCGTCGTTCTCATCAAAAGATTACTCCTTTTGCCTTAGTTTTATGTCCCCAATGTCGATCGTTAATGAGGCCTCATACTGCTTGTTTGGTTTGCGGGACTTATAAAGGAGTACAAGTAATAGATGTGGAAAAAAGAAAGAGAAGAAAAGAAAGGAAAGAAGGCAGGGAAAAAGAAACAGAAGTTCCTGGACAATAAAAAATAATACCAAGGAAATTTTATGGCTTCTCGTCATTTATGTCGCATAATTGCCATGCAATCATTATACGAATGGGACTTTTGGTTAACACACCCTAAGGAGCAAAAGGCTTCTTTTGCTTTTCGAAAAGAGAAAGATGAAAAGAAGGCAATGGGCGTAATCATTGATAAGAATATCAAAAATACCAGCAAAGATTTGGTAGATAATAAAGAGATAAAGAAATTTATTAAGGGGTTAGTAAGGGGAACAATCAAAAACATAGAAAAGATTAATCAATTGATTACCAAATATGCTCCTGAATGGCCCCTTTTGCAAATTGCCGCCATTGATCGAGCTATTTTACGTTTAGGTATTTATGAATTGATTTTTACTGATACGCCGCCCAAGGTAGTGATCGATGAGGCGGTAGAGATAGCCAAATTATTTGGGGGGCCTAATTCTTCCAAATTTATCAACGGCGTTTTGGGCGCTATTTATAAAAATAATAAGCAAAAAGATGCCCAAGAAGAGAAGGCTCATTAAAGAATTTTCTGCTGGCGGTGTAGTCTTTAGAAGGTTTGGTGCGCAGAAAAAGATTTTATTACTTAAAAAGAAAGATAAAGAGGATAAATGGATTTTACCTAAAGGTAAAATTGATGTTGGTGAAACGGTACCGGAAGCCGCTTTACGGGAGGTGCAAGAAGAAACAGGGCTTTTTGATTTAAAGATTATTAGCCGGTTGGGCCAGGAGCATTATTTTTATCGCTCTTATACACCTGGAAAAGATTTAATTGCCAAATGGGTTTATTATTTTTTGATGGAAAGCAGAAAAGGCAACCCCTCACCTCAAAGAGAAGAAGGATTCGTTAAGGCGCGTTGGTTTACTTTTAAAGAAGCATTATTTAAAATAGCTTATAAAGAATCGAAAAAGATTATTCAAAAAGCAATTGATATTTTAAGTAATCAAAATGAAAAATTGGGAAAAGTTAGAAAAAGAAATAGGAGTAAAATTCAATAACAAAGATTTATTACGACAAGCCTTTGTCCACCGTTCTTACCTCAATGAGCATCGCGATTTTAAACTATTTCATAATGAACGATTAGAATTTTTAGGGGATGCCGTGTTAGAATTAGTGGTAACAGAATATTTATACCAGAATTATCCCAATCCAGAAGGAGAATTGACTAATTGGCGGGCAGCCTTGGTACGCGGCGAGACTATTTCCAAAGTAGCTCGTAGACTTGGTTTTAATGATTATCTTTATTTAAGTCGAGGAGAGGCAAAAAGCGTGGGCCGAGCACGCGATCTAATTTTGGCTAATACCTTCGAAGCGTTGGTGGGAGCAATTTATTTGGATAAAGGTTTTGAGGCGGCCAAAAATTTTATTCATAAACACTTAATTCCCGAACTGCCTGGGATAATAAAGAAAAAGCTTTATATTGATACTAAAAGTCGTTTTCAAGAAGAAGCCCAAGAAAAAGTTAAGATTACACCCGTCTATAAGGTTTTAAAAGAAGAAGGGCCGGATCATAATAAGATATTTACCGTGGGTGTTTATTTGGAAGATAAATTGGTAGGAAAGGGCAAGGGGCCGAACAAACAAATGGCCGAATTAGAAGCTGCCAAAGATGCTTTAAAGAATTATCATTTTAATTAACTCTTGCCTTTAAAATAAATTTTTGATAAATTAGTTTTGTATCCTTAATTAGGAGATTTATGTTAAAGATAAGATTAATGCCTGGTGGCAAGAAAAAGCAAATTAGTTATCGTTTAGTAGTGGCCGAGCACACTATGCCGGTTAAAGGTAAATTTATCGAAATCTTGGGATTTTATAATCCTCGGACGAAAGAATATAGTTTAAAAAAAGAAAGGATAAATTATTGGTTAAAGATAGGCGCTTATCCTTCTGATACTGTGGCTATGTTATTAAGGAAAGAAAAATTTAAATTACCCGCTTTACTACAAAAACCGAAAAGATATGTAAAAGCCAAAAAGGAAAAGAAGAAAGAAAAACCTTCAGCCCCACCAAAAGAAGCAGAAAAAGAAGCCAAAACTAGTCCAGAAGGTGCTTCTGAATCGTCTAAAGAAGCTACTTCCAAAGAGTCTAAAAAGGAAGAGTAAAAGAAGAAAAGATCTCTTTTAAAATAAGATCTTGACAAAAGTGAAGGATTTATTTATTATATTTATTGAAAATAAAAAGCCCAAAAGGCTTTTTAAAATTAACCATTTTTATGAAAAAAATCATCCAATTTTTAAAAGAAGTAAAGATTGAATTGTCTAAGGTTTCGTGGCCGAGTAGAAAACAAGCCATCTATATGACGGGTATTGTGATTATCTTTGCTTTGGTAATTAGTTTATTTATTGCCGGCGTTGATTTTGGTTTTAGTAAACTTATTCAATTTTTGATTAATAAATTATAAAGCAGGGAGGATATAGATGCCTAAACAAAAAGTTTCTGGAGAAAGACGTTGGTACGTCATCCATACCTATTCTGGCTATGAAGATCGTGTGGCAGAAGAGTTAAAACAGAGGATCAAGACAATGGATATGGGAGATAAGATTTTCGATGTGATGGTGCCCAAAGAGAAACAGATTGTGATTAAAAATGGTCGGCGTCGTATTGTGGAAAAAAAGATTTTTCCGGGTTATATCCTGGTGGAAATGATTGTTACTGATGAGTCATGGTATGTAGTCAGAAATACTCCCAATGTTACTGGTTTTATTGGCATAGGAGTGATGCCTATTCCTGTTTCTCCTCAAGAGATAGAAGCCATTAAAAAACGTATGGGCATTGAAGAGCCCAAATACAAAATCGATGTTGAAAAGGGTGATAATGTTAGTATTATTGACGGCCCTTTCAAAGGATTCGATGGGGTAATTAATGAAGTAGATGAGGAAAAGGGGAAGGTAAAGGTTTTAATTTCTATGTTTGGTCGAGAAACACCCGTAGAGCTCGATTTCTTACAAGTTAAAAAGATTTAATTTATGCCTAAAAAAATTAAAACTAAAATTAAATTACAGATTCCGGCCGGAAAGGCCACCCCGACTCCACCTTTGGGTCCAGCCTTAGGTCAACATGGCGTAGATATTATGTCTTTTTGTAACGCCTTTAACGAAAAGACTAAAGAAATGGGGGAGACAATTGTTCCGGTGGAAATTACTATCTATGAGGATCGCACTTTCGATTTCATCTGTAAAACAGCACCAGCAGCTGTACTACTCAAAAAGGCTTTAGGGATAGAAAAGGGTTCCGGTACGCCCAATAAAGAAAAGGTGGGCAAATTAAGTCGAGAAAAAATAAAAGAGATTGCCCAGGAGAAATTTAAAGATTTAAATGCTCGTAATATTGAACAGGCCATGAAAATTATTGAAGGTACAGCTCGTTCTATGGGTATAGAGATAGAAAAATAATAAATCTAAATGAAGGAAAAATTATGGGTAAAAAGAGAATAGTAACAATTGGAGCAGAAATCAAGGAAGAAGAAAAAGGGAAAAAGAAACCAAAAAAATTAGTTAAAGAAGAGAAAAAGAAAGAGAAGCCAGAGGAAGAAATAAAAAAAGAAGAAACTCCCCAAGAGGTTAAAGAGACCGAGGAGATAGTTAAGGAAAAGAAAAAGGTTAAAAAAGGTAAAGTCCCCTTAAAAGCAAGACCACGGATTTTAAAAAAGAGTAAAAAATACCAAAAGGCGGCGCAATTGGTCGACAAAAACAAAATTTACTCTTTAGACGAAGCCGTTTCTTTAGTAAAAAAGACCTCTTTTACTAAATTCGATGCCGCTGTAGAGGTTCATATCCGTTTGGGGGTCGATCCCAAAAAGAGTGAACAAAATGTGCGTGGTACAGTGACTTTACCTTATGGTACAGGGAAAACAAAAAGAATTTTGGTATTAACCGAAGAAAAAGAAAAAGAAGCTCAAAGTGCTGGTGCTGATTACGTAGGTGGCGAGGATTTGATTAATAAAATAGAGGGAGGTTTTTCTGACTTCGATATTGTTTTAGCCACGCCAGAAATAATGCCCAAGATCACTCGCGTGGCTAAAATTTTAGGTCAACGGGGACTGATGCCTAATCCTAAATCAGGAACTATTGTGAAAAACCCCGTTTCCTTCATCAAAGAGATTAAAAAAGGAAAAATAGAATTCAAAATGGATGCAGGAGGTATTATTCATCAGGTGGTAGGTAGGGCATCCTTTCCTGAAGAGCATCTTAAAAAGAACATTCAAACATTAATCGATGCTGTTTTGGCCGCCAAACCTGCTGGTGTAAAAGGGAATTATATCTTAAGCATTACCCTTTGTTCGACGATGGGGCCGGGGATAAAAATAAGTTATTAAAATGGTTTTAGTAAAAATTAAAAAATTAAACCATAAGGCTAAAATTCTTTCTTATGCTTATCCGGGCGATGCGGGTTTAGATCTTTATAGTTGTGAAGATTATCTTCTCCAGCCAGGCGAGCGACATACCTTTGGTTTGGGCATAGCTTTAGAGATTCCCTTTGGATATGCAGGGCTTATTTGGGATAAAAGTGGCTTAGCAGCCAAGCACGGTTTGACTACCTTAGCGGGAGTAATCGATGCGAATTATCGCGGAGAATGTAAGGTGGTTTTGATTAATACAAGTCAAGAACCCTATCAGATTAAAGAGGGAGACAAGATTGCGCAACTTTTAATTCAAAAGGTAGAAGAAGTAAAAATAAAAGAAGTAAAAAAATTATCTGAAACGTCCCGTAAAGATGGGGGTTTTGGAAGCAGTGGTCGTTAAGTTTTAAATACTTAGTTAAAATTAAGGCTACCTTATATTTTAAGGTAGTTTATTTAATTATTGAGAGTTATACTTTAATTGAGGTCTTATGAAAAAGAAAAGTTTAGAAAACCAGACCAAAAATATTCCTAATAGTTGTGGTGTTTATTTTTTCAAAGATAAAAAAGGAAAGATTTTATATATTGGCAAAGCCAGAAATTTAAAAAATCGGGTAAGATCCTACTTCAATCGAGGCCTGACCGATCCTCGTTTGGCTAAGATGGTCCAAAAGGTTAGGAAAATAGATTATACGTTATGCGATTCGGAAATAGAGGCTTTGGTTTTAGAATCAGAGCTTATTCGACGACATAAACCGCAGTACAACATCGAATGGAAAGATGATAAGAATTTTCTTTATATTATGGTGACGCAGGAGGATATTCCGCGTGTGGCCGAAGTCAGACCTCCCTTAATAGAAAAGGCTTATTATTTTGGTCCTTTTACAGATGCCGGCGCAGTGCGCAATACTTTGAAAATTTTGCGACGTATTTTTCCTTATCGCAGTTGTCAAAGATTACCTTTTAAGCCTTGTTTACAATATTTCATCGGACGCTGTTTAGCTCCTTGTGTGGGAAAAGTTGATATTAAAGACTACCAAAGATTAATTAAAGATTTTATTGGGGTGCTTTCAGGAAAAAAAGAAAAGGTAATTGCAAGATTGGAAAAGGAGATGCAAAAAGCCGCTCAAAAACATGAATTCGAAAAGGCAGCCATTTTAAGAGACAGGCTTTTTGATTTGAAAAAGATAAGGCAAGCAATAATTTTTGATTCTCGGGCAGGTTCTAATAAAAGATTAAAATCTGATGAGTCACTTTCGGGGTTAGTAAAGATTTTAAATCTCTCTAAATTTCCTCATCGAGTTGAAGCCTATGATATTTCTAATATCTTTGGTCAAGAGGCTTGTGGCTCTATGGTGGTTTTTACTAATGGTTTGCCCAATAAAAAGGAATATCGTTTATTTAAAATTAAAAGGGTAAAAGGAATCGATGATTATCAAATGATGAGGGAGGTTTTGGAAAGGCGATTCGCAAAATTCAAAATTAAAAATCCAAAATTCAAAATTTTGCCTGATTTGATAATTATTGACGGAGGGAAAGGACAATTATCAGTAGCCCTTGATGTTTTAAGAAGATTGGGTTTAGAAGAGACAATTCCGGCCATTGGTTTGGCTAAGAGGGAAGAGGAGATAATTTTAAGCAAACAGACTCCAGGCTACGGTAGTCAGTCAACCCTAGACCATAAGGAGAATTTTAAGATTATAAAATTACCTCGAACCTCTAAGGTCCTCCATCTTTTACAAAGAATTAGAGACGAAGCTCACCGTTTTGCCATAAGTTACCATAAAAAATTAAAAGAAAAAAGAATAAAAAAATCAGTCCTGGACGAAATCCCCGGCATTGGACCCAAAACGAAAAATTTATTATTACAAAAATTTGGTTCAATAGAAAAGATAAAAAAAGCCAAAGTAGAAGAATTAGCTAAAATTGTCGGGAAAAAGAAATCAGAATTAATCAAAAAAAGTTTATAAGTATTCCAATGTTCTTAAGAATTTAAGAATACTTTATAGCGGAATTAATGCTTATAATTTATCTATACAATACGTAACACTTATAGCCCTTATAAAATCTATTCCAATGTTCTTAAGAATTTAAGAATACCTTTACCTTGATCGGTAAGTTTGTGGCGGACTGTATTACCTGCTGATCTTTTTAAAACTAGACCAGCAATGGCTAACCTTCTGATATGCTCGGAGGCTGTTTTAAAATTAATATTAAGCCTTTCTGCTATATCAATTACTGAAAGTTCAGGCTCTCGATCTAAAAGGTCCATAATTTCAATTCGACGGTGGTTGGAGAAACCTCTTACTAATCTTTCAAGCTTACGATAATTCTTTAATTTTTCCATAACTCCTCCTTATGTTTAAGAATAATTAAGCACTTTAATTATAAACCATAACAATAAGATATTCCAATGTTCTTAAGAATTTGAGAATACTTTTAGGTAATTTTTAGCGAGGGTGTTATAATATGAAACAGATTAATAAATTAATTGATAATAATGAAAAAAGTAGTAGCTATTGGTGGAGGGACAGGGCTTTCTGTTTTGCTTTCTGGATTAAAAAAATATCCCGTTGATTTGACAGCCATTGTTACGGTTTCAGATAGCGGAGGCAGCTCTGGGCGCCTAAGAAAAGAGTATGGAGTTTTGCCACCGGGTGATATTAGAAACTGTATTGTGGCTTTGGCCGAAGAAGAATCTTTGATGACCAAATTAGTGAATTATCGATTTGAAGGTAATAAAGGATTAGGTGGGCATAGCCTGGGAAATTTATTGTTAGTGGCTTTATCGGATATAATCGGCGACTTTCCTAAAGCCATAAAAGAAATTTCGCGAGTTTTAAAAGTTAAAGGAAAAGTTTTGCCCGCCACCACCGAAGAGGTTAATCTTTTGGCCGAAACCAATAAAGGATTAATAATTGAGGGAGAAATAAATATCGATTTGGGAACGTATAAGGGCAAAAAGAAGATAAAGAAAGTATTTTTAAAACCGGCTAATGTTTCTGCTTACCCGCAAGCTTTGTCAGCCATTAAAAAGGCTGAGGTAATTATTATCGGACCAGGTGATTTATTTACCAGTATTTTGCCTAATTTATTAATTGGCGATATTGCCCAGGCGATTATCAAAAGTAAGGCTCAAAAAATCTATGTTTGTAATGTGGCTAACAAATTTACCGAGACGCACAAATTTAAAGTTAGCGATTATTTAAAAAAGATAAAAGAGCACCTCGGGGAAAATGTTTTTGATTATGTTTTAATTAATAATAATTTTAATGTGGAAATTCCTAAAGAAGAAAAGCATACCAAGGTTGAAATTGACAAAAAAGAGGTCCAAAAATATCTGCAAAATGTTATTGAGGAAAATTTAGTAGATATAAGAAATCCTTTACGTCACGATCCCCAAAAATTAGCTCGTACTTTAATAAGGATAATGAATTAAAAAATTATCCGAACTGGTGGACCTGGTGGGATTTGAACCCACGACCTCTCCGATGCGAACGGAGTGCTCTTAACCAACTGAGCTACAGGCCCTTATTCTTTATGATTTTATAATATAACTAATCGAATTTCAACTTCGATATTCATTTTAATGCTTTATTATGTTATAATAAAACCTAAATAAATTATTAAAAATTTAAGGAGGGAATTATGGCAGAAATTTTTCTAACTTCAAAAGGAGGAGAAGAAGGAGGAGAAGAAGAAATTAAGGGACCAGAAAGAGGCGATTTTCGTTTTCAAGAAGTTTATTTTCAGCAACCAGATTTAGACACTATTGGAGTTTTCTTTTTACATCGTTTAGCCAGGTTATGTGCCCCTGATGTGCCTTTAAGGCTTTCTCGAGGAGATGTTAACGAAGATATTTTGAATAACCGGCGTATTTTATGCATCGAGGTAGGTGGTTCAGGTCAAGTAGAAAAGGGGAATTTTGATCATCATGGAAAAGGTGCACCGCAAGAATCGGCTACTTTGCAAGCTTTTAAAAATTTACCCGAACTACAAAAAAATCCTTTATTAGAAAGTTTAGTTAATTATATTAATGAGTTAGATACATTAGGTCCTTCTGAGATGGTCGCTAAAAGAGGGAAGCCGCCTTTTCCGACTCTTTCTGATATTATTGCTGGGGTGCGTTTGAAGCATAGCCAGGATTTTGTAGAAGCGATGAAAAAGGGAGTAGAGGTATTAGAAAAAATAATCGAAACTAGACAGGATCCTTATGGTACTATTTCAGGATTCGAAGAATATGCGGAAATCAAAAGAGAAAATGATCGAAAAGTAGAGGAGGTAAAAGAAAAAATTCAATGGGCAAGAACAAATGAAGGTTTAATCGTGGGAGCAGTAGAAAGCACATTTCCTGGATCTTTGGGGGCTATTTATGAAGCGGGAAAAGAAAAATTTGGAAAGGGAGAGGTTATTATAGGAGTGGTTTTAAATCCGGCATTCGGTCCAGAAAAGATGAGAAAATTTACTATTGGGTTATCTTTAAGTCCAGAAGAAGCCAAAGAAGAAGGAATTAATTTAACAGAGGCGGCTGGAAAATTAAACGAAAAAGAACCTGGTTGGGGAGGTCCGCCAACGGGAACAATTATTGGTTCACCGCGGCAGGGCACAAATTTATCTTTGGAAGAGGTAACAAAGATAGTCAAAGAAAATTTAAAAAGCGAAAAGTAAAAATTAAACATCTTTTAAAATATCTATGGTTAAAAGGATTGTTGACAAAATTTGGTTAAATGGAAAATTAATCCCTTACGATCAAGCCAAAATTCATGTTTTGAGCCATGGTCTTCATTACGGAACAGGCGTATTTGAAGGAATTAGGGCTTACAAAACTAACAAGGGCCCGGCGGTTTTTCGTTTACCGGAACATATAAAACGCTTCTTTAATTCGGCAGCCTATTTGAATTTAAAAATTCCTTTTTCTCGAACACAAATCAAAAAAGCTATTTTAGAAACGATTAGGGCTAATAAACTTTCTGAATGTTATATCCGTCCGATTGCTTTTGCCGGCGAAGGCCAGATGGGTTTGAAGTTTAAAAATTTAGCCGTAGAGGTAGCTATTGCTTGTTGGCCATGGGGGGCTTATTTAGGAAAAGGAAAGCCGATTAAAGTAAAGATTTCTCGTTATATACGACTTCATCCTTCTTCGGTGGTTCCCGAGGCTAAAGTTTGTGGTTATTATACCAATTCTGTTTTGGCTAGTTTGGAAGCGCAAAAAGAAAAGGTGGATGAGGTTTTGCTTTTAGATTACCGGGGTTACGTAGCCGAAGGACCAGGAGAAAATATTTTTATGGTTAAAAGTAAAAGATTAATTACTCCTTCTTTGGGTTCTATATTGCCGGGTATCACCCGCCAAAGCGTAATAGAGATGGCCGCGGATTTGGGAATTTTAGTTGAAGAAAAAAATATTACACCTTCTGAGTTGATGAAAGCGGATGAATTATTCTTTACAGGTACGGCTGTAGAAATCCAGCCTATTGGCCAAATTGAGGGTGTTTTAATTAATCAAGGAAGAATTGGCGCTTTAACTCAAAAGATTAAAGATCTTTATCAAAAAATTGTTCATGGCCAAGAAAAAAAATATTCTTCTTGGTTAACATGGGCAAAGAGATGATTATGAAAAACATTGTGCTTATCGGTTTTATGGGTACGGGCAAAACAACTGTGGCTAAGTTATTAGCACAGTATTTAAAGAAAAAGTATATAAGTACAGATAAAGAAATTGAAGAATTAAGCGGAAAGAAAATTCAAAAAATTTTTAAAGAAGAAGGAGAGATTGGATTTCGAGAAAAGGAAATAAAAGCGATAAAGAAAGTCGCACATAAGAAAAATGCAATTATTGATTGTGGAGGCGGCGTGGTTTTAAACAAAATTAATATCGATCGTTTAAAACTTGGCGGAGTAATTTTCTTATTAAAAGCTTCACCTGAAACAATTTTAAAAAGAATTAATAAAGAAAAAGGAGTAAGACCGCTGCTGGCTGTTAATAATTCTTTGGCTACCATTAAAAAACTTTTGCAGTTCCGTCAACCATTTTATAACCGCGCAGCAGATTATATTATTAAAACTGATCAAAAAACACCAGAAATGATTGCTCGAAAAATAATAAAAATTTATTATGAACACATGGGGTAAAAATTTTAAAATAACTGTTTTTGGGGAAAGTCATGGTCGATGTGTTGGAGTGGTTATTGATGGTTGTCCACCAGGGATAGAAATTGATTTGGTTAAAATTCAAAAAGAAGTAGATAAAAGAAAGCCAGGACAGAATTTATTAACTTCTTCACGGAAAGAGGAAGATAAAGTAGAAATATTTTCTGGTGTTTTTAATAATCGATCTACTGGCGCGCCCATTTGTTTAATTGTATTTAATCACGATGTTGATTCTGCAAAGTATGAAAAGATAAAAAATTTACCCCGACCAGGACATGCTGATTTCCCCGCCTTTTTTAAATATCACGGTTTTAATGATTATCGGGGCGGCGGAATATTTTCTGGGCGATTAACCTTGGCTTTTGTTATGGCTGGTGCCATTGCCCAAAATATTCTTGAAAGAGAAAAAATTAAGGTTTTGGCTTATACTAAACAAATTGGTAAGATTAAAGCTGGCGAAAAATCGATTAAGGATATTTTAAAAAATAGAGAGGAAAATTTAATAAACTGTGGAGATTTAGAGGCGGCTCGAAAAATGGAAAAATTAATTATGAAAGTAAAGAAAGAAAAAGATAGTGTGGGCGGGGTTATTGAGTGTTGTATATTAAATTTACCTATCGGTTTAGGAGAACCCCTCTTCGATAATTTAGAAAGTAAAATTGCTCAGGGTATCTTTTCTATCCCTGCTATTAAAGGAATCGAATTTGGGAGTGGGTTCTTTGGTGCTACCTTGAAAGGTTCAGAAAATAATGACCAATTTTATTTGCGTAAAGGAAGAATAGTGACTAAAACTAATAATGCTGGTGGAATTTTGGGAGGAATTTCCAATGGTGCGCCTTTAGTTTTTCGAGTAGCCGTCAAACCCACCCCTTCTATTGGCAAACCACAACATACTGTCGATTTAGTCAAAAAGAAAGCAAGAATTTTACAAATCGAAGGCCGACATGATCCTTGTATTGTTCCTCGAGCGGTTCCGGTAGTTGAAGCGATAACTTCTTTAGCGATCGTTGACCTTTGGTTAGAGAAGAAAATAAAAGATATTTATGCTTGAGATTATTCCTTTTAAAAAACCTTTAAAAGCGGTTATTAAGGCTCCTTCTTCTAAAAGCCACACGCTAAGAGCCTTTTTCTTGGCGGGATTATCTGGTGGTAAAAGTATTATCATAGATCCTCTTTTGGCCGAAGATCAATTTTACGCTTTATCTGCTTTAAAGGAATTTGGTATTACTTCGCAGATAAAGAGAAATAAGATAATTATTGTAGGTTGTGGGGGAAAATTAAAATTGCCTTCCAAGAAAATTTTTATTGGCAATTCAGGTGTTACAGCTCGATTTTTAGCTAGTTTTGCGGCGTTAGCTCCTCAAGGAAAGATAATTATTGATGGTAACAAAAGAATGAGGGAAGGTCGGCCAATTAAAGATCTAATACATGGTTTAAGACAGTTAGGTGTAAAAATTAAATCTATTTATAATAATGGATGTTTGCCTATTGAGGTGGAAGGAGGGACATTGAAAGGAGGAGCTTGTAAAATGAAAGGCAACATTTCGAGTCAATATTTCTCTTCAATTTTAATCTCTGCTCCTTATGCTCAAAGAGATACTACTATTAAATGTGTTGGTCCTTTGCGCTCTAAACCTTATATTGATGTGACCATTCAAATGATGAACGATTTTGGAGTAAAGGTAATTAATAAGAATTATCAAGAATTTTTTGTCCGTTCTGGACAAAGGTATAACTCGAGAAAATACCAAATAGAGGGAGATTACACCAATGCTTCTTATTTTTTGGCAGCAGCGGCTATTAGTGGGGGAAGAATTAAAATTAAAAATTTAAAAAGGAACTCTAAACAAGGAGATAAAATTATTCTTAATATTTTACAAAAAATGCGATGTCAGATAAATAAACGAAAAGAAGAAGTAGAATTGCTAAGCTTAGGCAAATTAAAGCCCATAGGTAAGATTGATATGCAAGATTTTCCAGATTTAGTGCCCACGGTGGCAATTTTGGCTGCTTTTGCTAATGGGAAAACAGAAATTGAAAATATTGAACATTTAAGGTATAAAGAATCTGATCGGATTAAAGCGTTAGTTACCGAACTGGCAAAAATGAATATCGAAGTTAAAGAAAAGAAAGACGGTTTATCGATTGTGGGGAATCCGGAAAGGATTACCGGAGCAAAAATTGCTTGTTATAACGATCATCGTATAGCAATGGCCTTTTCGGTTATGGGTTTAAAGATTCCAAAAGTGGTAATTCTTGATGAGCAATGCGTTAATAAATCATTTCCTCATTTTTATGATTATTTAAGCAAATTGGTATAAGTTATAAAAATTAAAATGGACCAGATTCCACTTAAGGAATTGCGAATAAAATTAGATCAGATGACTGAACGAATTATCAGTCGACTGAAAGACCGATCACGCTATAAACTTAATCGGAAGGTTTATCAACGGGGCGGGGTTTTGATTAAAAATAAAAAAGATCTCTCCTTTTTCGAATTTGCTCTTTGGGGATTAGAAAAATACCACGCTTTACTTGGTCGTTATCAATTCCCCGACCAGTATCCAATATTTTCTTACTCCTTTTCTTCCATGGTAAAAAGAAAGATTCCCTCTTCGCCCATTATTAAGGTAAAGATCGATTTAGGTAAAGAAATTATTGATTATTATCTTGCTTCTTTGGAAGAATTTTGTCCCCCCGGTGACGACCCTTCTACTTATGGAGAGACTGTTTATTGCGACGCTGATATTTGCGAGCTTCTTCATGAAAGGATTAATCTGGGCCGCTACGTAGCGCAGACCAAACTAACCCAGTTAAATTTAAACAAAATCAAAAATAAAAGAGAACTAGAAGAAAGTTTAAGAAATTTAAAAAGAGAAAAAGAAGTAATCAAGAAAGCGCAAGAGATAGCCAAAAGATATCATTTTCCTTCTCGAGTGGCCAGGGAATATTTTTCTTGGATTATTAAAGAGACTATTAAGGTCGAGATAGAATATCTTAAAAAATCGAAACTTATAAGGATTTAAGATGAGGAATAATTTACCCACCATTGGTATTATCGGCGGTAAAGGCAAGATGGGCAACTGGTTTAGAAATTTCTTTAAGGGGCAAAATCTAAAAGTAATTATTTCTGATCTTGATACTAAGCTTACTAATAAAAAATTGGCCCAGATGGCTGATATTATCATTATTTCCGTACCGATTTCTCAAACAGTAAAAGTAATCGAAGAAATAAGAGATTTTGTCCGTCCCGATGCTTTACTTTCAGATATTACTTCTGTAAAGAGCGAACCCATAAAAGCGATGAAAAAGGCTTCTTCAGGGGTATTAGGAATGCATCCTTTGTTTGGCCCATTGGTTCAAAATTTAGAAGGCCAAACAATTGTTTTTTGTCCGATAAGAGAAAATTCTTGGATAAAATTTTTAAAAAGACTATTTAAACAAAATGGGGCGAAGGTTGTAGAAATGGAGCCTTCGGAACACGATCAACAAATGGCGATTATCCAAGGACTTATTCATTTTACTAATATTAATTTAACGCGGGTCATTTATTCTCAAAAATTTGTTTTAAAAAGTTCTTTCTTTACTCCTATTTTTCGACTGCAAAGTTTGATTTTGGGTAGAATCTTATCCAGCGACCCTCGGCTTTATGCTGAGCTAGAAATAGCCAATCCTTATTTCTTAAAAATCCTTAAAGATTTTCAGAAAAAAGTTGCGGATTTGGCTGAGGATGTAGAAAATAAAGATTACCAAAATTTTATTAAGAAATTTAAACAGGCAGCCGCTCCGTTGGGGGGATTTAAGAAAACCGCTCAAATAAAATCATCAGAATTATTAAGGATAATTGAAAGACATCCAGTGAAAATAAAAGAGATAACTAAAATAATTCCCTTGTCGCAAAAGAAAGTGGGTTTTTTGGGTCCTTGGGGAACTTTTTCTCACGAGGCGACGAAGAAAGTTTTTCCTCGAAATAAGATCGTGCCTTTAACAACAATTCGTGAGATTTTTGAGGCTGTAAATAATCAAGAGGTGGATATCGGAATCGTGCCGGCAGAAAACAGTACTACAGGCGTGGTAGCAGAAACAATAAATTGTCTCATTGAATATCCTTTGTATGTTTCGGGTTCATTCGATTTTAGAATCCATCATTATCTTTTGGGCCGCACTTTTCGTCTTAAAGATTTAAAAATTATTAAAAGCCATCCTCAGGCTCTTGCTCAATGTGGAAATTGGTTAGCTAAGCATTTGCCTTATGCGAAATTATCCAGTACCAAAAGCTCTACCGCTTCCATTTTAAAAACGAAAAATAAAGAAATAGGATTTATTGCTCCTCGGGTAGCTGCCTCTATTTACCGTTTAAAAATTTTAGCTTCTCAAATAGAGGACCAAAAGAATAACTTTACCAAATTTTACCTATTAACAAGAGACCTAGATAAAGAAATAAAAACAATTCTTGGTTGTAAAAAAACTTTGCTTCTTTTAGCAGTTTATGATCGGGTGGGAATTTTACGAGATATTTTGAATGTTTTTGCCCAGGAAAACTTGAACTTAACTTCTTTACATTCTGTTCCTTCGCGTCTTAAGCCATGGGATTATTTTTTCTTTTTAGAAATCGAAGTAGATTTTCTTTCTTCGAAGATAAAAAAGGTTTTAAAGAGTTTAGAAGAATATTGTCCAATTATAAGGGTGATTGGTAGCAGTTAAAATATTACTTGATTTTTGTTTTTAATTTTGTATACTTAATCTGTTAAATAATTCAAGGTGTTTATGAAACAAGCGTTACCTTATTTACAAATAATCATAGCTATTTTGTTGATTGCGGCTGTGCTTCTTCAGGGCAAAGGAGCGGGACTTTCTAATGTTTTTGGGGGCGCCAGTTCTATTCATCAGACAAAGAGGGGAATAGATAAATTCTTACACATTTTAACAATTATTTTAGGAATTATTTTTTTGGGCTTAGCCCTTTTGAACCTCCTTATTAAATAATATGACTAATTTTCGCTTTATTTTTAATAGGATAAAGTCTTCTTTTACAAGAATAAAAGAAAGTTTTGGGGAAGGAAGAGGCAGATCCTTTTTAAAGCCCGTAAATTATGTTGGGACTAAAGTTAAAGATGTTTTATTTCCTTTGCGGAGGCCGGTATTAATTCTTGCTCGTTTTTTAAAAATTTGGTTTTCTCGATTAGTATTATGGGAAAAAATAATTGTCGGAGTTTTCTCTTTAATAACTATTATTTGCGCTTTACTTCTTTCTTATAATTATTATTTAAGAAATACCAAAATTATTCCTTTGTCTGGCGGCGAATACATCGAAGGAATAGTCGGCGAGCCAAAATATATTAATCCTGTTTTATGTCAGGCCAATAAAGTAGATAGAGCAATTTCTCAACTGGTCTTTTCGGGATTAACTAAATTTGATGCTCAGGGGAAGATTATTCCAGATTTAGCCGAGAAATTCGAACAAAGCCCTGATGGAAAAGTTTTTAAATTTTATTTAAGAAAAAACATCTTTTGGCACGATGGCAAGCCATTAACTAGCGATGACGTAGTGTTCACCATTAATTTGTTAAAAGATCCAGATTACCAAGGTCCTTTGAAAAACAATTGGAAAGAAGTAAAGATAGAAAAGATTAACAATCAAGTAATTCAATTTACTTTAAATAATTATTCAGTAAGTTTTTTGCCTAATACTACTGTGGGTATTTTGCCTCAACATATTTTAAAAGATATCCCCGTAAAAAATCTTAGCCTGCATACTTTTAATTTGAATCCTGTGGGTACCGGTCCTTATGCTTTTGAAAAATTAGAATTGAACGATTTTGGAGGCTGTGAAAAGATAATTCTGAAGCGTAATGGACATTATTATGCTTCCAAACCATATTTGGACAAAGTGATTTTTAGCTTTTACTCTGATGAAAATGACATTTTTGAGGCCTACAAAGAAAAGGATATTTTGGGAATTGAGTCGATTAAGCCAGATGGGGTGGGCAAAACATCTTATTGGAGAAATTTTAAACTATATCGCACTCCATTGCCGGAATATATGGCTTTGTTCTTTAATACCAAAAAACCTCCTTTAGATAATCAAAATTTGCGTCAAGCATTAGCCTATGCCACTGACAAGGAAGAGGTAATTAAAAAAGCTTTGCATGGAGAAGCCAAAAGAGTAGATAGTCCCATCCTGCCTAATTTCTTTGGTTACGATTCCCAAATAACTCGTTACTATCCCGATCAACGAAAGGTTGCCGAGATTCTGCAAAAATTAGGCTTTCAAAAAAATAAAGAAGGTTTTTGGGCAAAAGATAATAAAAAACTGGAACTTTCGATTGTGACGCTGGATAATCCTCTTAACAAAAAGATTGCCGAAATTATCCAAAAGCAATGGAATCATGTGGGAATAAGAGTAAAGATTCAAACTTTAAATAATAATATATTACAGCAGGATTATATCAGACCAAGAAATTACCAAATTTTACTTTTTGGTCAAAATTTAGGCAACGATCCGGATGTCTTTCCTTATTGGCACTCTACAGAAATTAATGATCCGGGAGTCAACTTAAGTTGTTACGAAAATAAAGAGGCGGATCGTTGTTTAGAAAAGGCTCGGCAGACACCGGATCAAAATATTCGTCGCGAGGAATATATTAAATTTCAAAAAATGATCGCTCAAGATATTCCCGCTATTTTCCTTTATCAACCTAATTATATCTTTGGTGTTTCAGGGGCAGTGCACGGGATAAAACTAGGGTTTCTTTTAGAACCTGCTTATCGTTTCCAGAATATAGATCGATGGTATATTAAATATAAACGAAAAAGATAATTTTTTTCGAGCCGGAGTGGTGGAATTTGGTAGATTCACCCCTGCACTTTTAACGAGGGGATGTGGCGGAACCGGTAGACGCGCTAGCTTCAGGAGCTAGTGAGAGTAATCTCGTGGGAGTTCGACTCTCCCCATCCCCATAATTGATGCATTTATAGTCACAAAAGGTGCGGGGGCAGGTGCACCGTTCAGAACGTTGTCCCAATCTTTTGGGGTGAGAGTTCGAATCTCTCCTCCGGCATAAAATTCTTTTTTAACTTGACTTATTTTGTTTTTATTATTAAAATCTTAAGCAGTTTAAATAGACAAAAGGAGGTTTCGTGCCTAAGGCATTAAAAATTATTTTGGTAATTTTAGGTTTCATTCTCTTTATTTTTATTGGTTTGGTTTTGCTTAACGTAATTCCTCTTTCACCACCAGAAATAACCGAAGTGATAATTTCTAAGGATGTAAATCGAGAAACAGCCGAACCTCTTCATATAACTAATGAATTTGAAGTTAATGTACCGGCTATTTTCTGTGTTATTAAAGTTAAATCAGTAAAGGGACAAAGCCTTATTAAGGCTGAATGGATTTATGAAGGACGTAAATTAACCGAGAGTAATCTTACTGTTCCAGGTGAGAAATTTTTACATTATCAGCGACAGGTTTACTTCGAATTAAAAAAGCCTTCTGAAACTAATTGGAACCCCGGAGATTATGAGGTAAAAATTTATTTAGATAATCAATATCAAAAAAAGGCCACTTTTAAGGTTAAACAAGAAAAGGGGCAATCTAAAGAAGCAATCATCGAGAAGGTAGTTATTTGCTCTAAGGTAGATGAAAATTATGCCCCTTTAGATGAAAAGGATTCCTTTCCGCCAGACACCTATAAAATTCATTGTTCAGTAAAAGTAACCAATGCTCAAAAAGGAGCAGTAATAAAAGCCCAGTGGTGGAATAAAAATAAAGAGCAACTTTTAGATAGCGCTAGTTACACAGTACAAAAAGATAATTCTGCAGGTTATGTTGTTTTTTCTCACGATACCGAAGGACAAAAATGGGAAAAGGGAGATTACGAAGTAAAAATTTATGTAGGAGATAAATTAATTAAGATAGCCTCTTTTAAGATACAATAATTATTTCTTAGGGACGCGCCAATTATATTTCTGGGTATTTATTCGATTTAATTCCAAGGCTGCTTCTTCGGGGGCTACAGGATTAATAAAGGATCCTGAAGAGGCTTCATATCCGCCAGGGATGGTTAGGTGGGGCAGAATACTCAAATACCAATGGCCGGCTTTTTTAAGCAGGCCTTTGTTTTTATAATTACGAATAAAATAATTATAGTCGGGATCAGAAAGACAGATATAGAGTTTTCGCAATACTTCTTGCAAAATTTGTGCTAAATCGGTTATTTCCTGCGAAGAAAGATAAGAAATATTCGGGTTATGTATTTTAGGAATGATGAGGATTTGATAGGGGACGAAAGAGGCCCAGGGGCAAATAGCGACAAATGAATCATTTTGGGTCAGCAAGCGTTTTTTTCTGATACGTTCAATTTTTTCCATATGACCCAAAAGACAGAATTTATTTTTTTTGTAAAATTCTATTATGTGATTTTCTTCTTCTATTGTTTCGGGACTTTTTTCATTCATGGCAGTGATTTGAGAATGGGGATGACTCAGACTTTGACCAGCTAAATAACCGTGGTTACGAAAGATAGAAATTTCTTCATAAGAAGGAGCCAGTTCTGTATATCTATTTTTGTATCCTTCTATTACTGCTTCTAATTCCGATAGTTCCATAAAAACCAGTTCTTTATTATGATCAGGAGTTTCGATAAGGACCTCGGCTATTCCTATGGGTGAGAGATAACTAAAGATGATTCCGCGGGTAATTAAACCGGTTTCTTTTTCTGAAGGAGGGTTGAAATAAGGCGATTTATTAAGAATAGAACGCACTTGCCAATCTTGATGATCCTTGGATAAGCGAAAGATTTCTTTGCCCGTCAATTTTTCATTGCCTTTACAAAAGGGGCAGACGCTTATTTTTTTAATTTCTACATCCTTTTTCTTAACTATTTCGTGAGGCCTTTTTGCCCTTCCTCTAGCAATAATTACCCAACGATGAGTTAAGGGATCTTGTCTTAATTCATTACGCATAACTTAAAAGGATTATTTTTTTCATTGTAACACAGATAGAGAATTTTACCAAAAATCGTATGGAGATTTATATAAAAATAAGAGAGTTTTTATCTATTTCTTTATTTAAAGATTAAGTATCGTCTAATTAATGCTTTTGTTACCCCTGGGGCAACTTTTGGCTGGTCTTTGTATAAAGCAAGGGTCTTGGCCGATTCTTTAACTACTTCTTCGTCTTTGGTATAGGAGGCAATCCTTCCTAATGCCTTTGCTACCCCTGGGGCAACTTCTGGATTCTAACGGGGACAGTCCCCATAAAGAAGCTCCTGAAAAGATACTTAAATAAAGGATAAATTGAGGTATTTTCTAAATTTACCATAAAAACGGCCAAAAACTAAATCATTTTTCAGGAGGCGAATAGGTGTTATAGGTGAGTACAAGTCTCTAAGGAAAGCCCTAAGGAAGTCGGACTTCCTAAATTCCTAAGGACTTCCTAAATTCCTAATAAAAAACAAGATGGACAATTTTTAAGCGATCGCTTGATTTTTGTACCACTTTTTAATGGTGGTTGGTGATCGGTGATCAGTGATTGGTGATCAGTGATTGGTGATCGGTGATTGGTGATCGGTGATTGGTGATCGGTGATCGGTGATCAGTGATCAGTGATTGGTGGATTTTACGTTTAACGTCTTACGTAACCCTCAACGTAACCGTCCAACCTTTAACGTAACCTTCAACATCACCCAAAACACTCTACAATTCACCATCAACTTTTAATTTTGCATTGTAATTTCTAATTTTGCATTTTTCATTTTAAATTTTGCACTTATTTCTATGCCTCATGTTTATTCTCATACGTTTAACGTCCAACGTTTGCGTCGTACGTTACGTCCTACGTCTAACGTTAATGTTTGCGTCGTACGTTACGTCTACCGTTTAATAAAATCTTCTTTATACTTGCAGATGAATTAGTTTTATGTTAGCGTATTAGATGATAAAAACTAATAAGAGGGCTAAGTTTATGAAGACTAAACTTATTCAAAAAATTCGGGGGACTTACGATATTTTACCTACCGAACAAAAGTATTGGCGTTTTATTAAAGAAAAGGCTATTTCTGTTTTAGAAAAAGCCGGTTTTGGCCGGATTGATTTTCCCATCTTTGAGGATGCTTTTTTATTTTCTCGCAGTGTAGGCGAAGAAACAGATATTGTGGAAAAGGAAATGTATATTTTTCGTGATCGCGGTGACGATATTTTGGCTTTGCGGCCAGAAGGGACGGCCTCGGTGGTTAGAGCCTATATCGAAAACGGCATGCAGAGTTGGACGCAACCAGTAAAACTTTATTACGAAGGACCTATGTTTCGTTACGAAAGGCCTCAAGCAGGCCGTTTCCGTCAATTTTATCAAATTGGTTTTGAAGCCATCGGCGATATCGATCCGACTATCGATGTAGAAGTAATTAGTTTGACTTATGATTTATGTTTATCTTTGGGATTAAAAAATTTAATTATTCAAATTAATAGTATTGGCTGTTCTCGGTGTCGTCCGCGCTTTACTCAAGACTTAATTAATTTTGTTTCTGATAAAAAAGGAGCATTTTGTGCCGACTGTTTAAAAAGAATGGAGAAAAATCCTTTACGGATTTTAGATTGTAAAAACCCTTCGTGTCAAAAAGCTCTTTCCGAATCCCCTTCTATTTTAGATAGCTTGTGCCGCGAGTGTCATGATCATTTTATGAAAGTTTTAGAATATCTTGACGATTTGGAGATTCCTTATAACTTGAATACTCATCTTGTGCGGGGTCTTGACTATTACACTAAAACGGTATTTGAGATTTGGACGGAAAAGGAGGGGGCACAAAATGCTGTAGCTGGCGGAGGCCGCTATGATGACCTGGTAGAATTATTAGGAGGCAAGAAAACTCCAGCCGCAGGTTGTGCTTTTGGTGTAGAGCGATTAGTGGCCGAATTAAAAAATCAACAAGTAGAAATTCCTGAAGAGAAGCCCGTGAAGGTTTTCGTGGCCGCTTTAGGAGAAGAAGCAAAACACGAGGCTTTAAAGATTATTAATAAATGCCGTCGAGCCGGAATAGGTGCTGTGGGCGATCTTTCTAAAGAAACGCTGAAGTCTCAACTGAAAATAGCCGATAAACTAAAAGTGCCCATTACTTTAATCTTGGGGCAAAAAGAATTATTGGATAAAACAATCATTCTTCGTCAGATGGAAGAACGCGTTCAGGAAGCAATAAAAGAATCAAAGATTATTTCGGAATTAAAAAAGAGGCTAAAATAATGAGAGTATCTTTAATAAGTTTAGGCTGTAAAGTTAATCAGGCGGAAATAGAAAATTGGCAAAGACAATTACACAAGCGGGGGGCTAAAATAGTCGACTTTGGCCAAGAGGCAGATTTTTATATTATCAATACTTGTTCGGTAACACATTTGGCTGATAAGAAATCCCGGCAAAAAATTAGACAAGTTTTAAAAACGAATAATCGTGGGCAGCTAATAGTCACGGGTTGTTTGGCTCACTGGAATAAAAGAGCAATTTCCCAAATAAGCCCCCGGATTATAATTATTAATAACTTCGAAAAAGATTATTTGATTGATTTTTTACCCTTAGATAAAAAAGTAAATTATTGTCCTAATGATTTTAATCTTTATCGGGGAAGGACCAGAACTTTGATAAAAATTCAAGATGGTTGTGATAACTTTTGCGCTTATTGTCTTATTCCTTATGTGCGGGGACCAAAAAAGAGCTTTCCTCCTCAAAGAATTATTTCTGCTATTTGCCAGCGCGAGAAGGAAGGTTATAAAGAAGTGGTTTTGACTGGTGTTAATATTGGAAAATATAACTGGCAGGAGAAGAAAACTAAAAGGAAAATTGATTTAGTTTGTTTAATAAAATCTATTTTAGAAAAGACTAAAAGTATTCGTATTCGTTTAAGTTCGATTGAACCGGTTGATTTTAATCAGCAGTTGCTTTTCTTGTTTCAAAATAAAAGACTTTGTCGTCATCTTCATCTTCCTTTACAGACAGGAGCCGATGAATTACTTAAGAAGATGGGAAGGGATTATACAACCGATGAATTTTCTTCTTTAGTAAAACAAATCAAAAACAAAGTGCCCGAGATGGCTATTACTACCGATTTGATTATTGGGCTTCCTTATGAAACAGAAAAGTTATTCAAAAAAACATATTCCTTTGTGGCCAAACTTGATTTAGCCAAAATTCATCTTTTTAAATATTCGCCGCGTCCTTTTACAAAA
>Ga0315298_1003201_pt1 | contig 26416 bp, 12 predicted proteins | sample WHS_1_MG_FD_203077 | JGI IMG/M metagenome (GOLD analysis project Ga0315298, IMG submission 203077) | Extremophilic microbial mat communities from Washburn Hot Springs, YNP, Wyoming, USA - WHS_1_MG | ecosystem: Environmental > Aquatic > Thermal springs > Hot (42-90C) | place: USA: Wyoming... | reverse complement strand
GTGGAATTTTCGGGCTTTATCAGTTTCTGAAAGTTAAAAAGATCAAAGCGCATCGCTCGATGCTGGAAGTTTCGCAGGTTATTTTTGAGACGTGCAAAACTTATCTGCTTCAGCAGGGGCGTTTTCTGTTGATCCTGTTTCTGATCATTGGCGTGATCATTGCCTTTTATTTTGGTTTTCTGAACCATACAGGCATAGGTGGGGTACTGCTGATCCTGCTGTGGACAGTCATCGGGATATCAGGATCATACGGGGTAGCCTGGTTTGGCATCCGCATGAACACACTGGCCAACAGCCGTATGGCTTTTGCTTCGCTGGAACGCAAGCCCCTGAAACTTCTGAACATTCCTCTTGATGCAGGGATGAGCATCGGGGTACTGCTGGTTTCGGTCGAGCTGATTATGATGCTGATCATTCTGCTCTTCATTCCCCGGGAACTGGCCGGTGCATGTTTTGTAGGTTTTGCCATTGGTGAATCCCTTGGTGCTTCGGCTCTTCGTATTGCCGGAGGTATTTTTACCAAAATTGCTGATGTTGGTTCTGACCTCATGAAGGTTGTTTTCAAAATCAAGGAAGACGATCCGAGAAATCCCGGCGTTATTGCTGATTGCACCGGTGACAATGCAGGCGACAGCGTAGGTCCTACCGCTGACGGATTTGAAACATACGGTGTAACCGGTGTGGCTCTTATCAGTTTCATCGTTCTTGCCGTGGCCAACGTGGAATATCAGATGACCTTGCTCACCTGGATTTTCACCATGCGTATCCTTATGATCATCACTTCGGTTCTGTCGTTCTGGCTGAACCGTTTTTACAGCAAAGTGCGCTTCGGAGGTAAGGATGATATTGATTTTGAACAGCCATTAACCAATTTGATTTGGATAACCTCTCTTTTTTCCATTATTGTAACCTTTGTTGCCAGTCATTTGATTATTGGTCCTTCCTCTGCCATAGGTGCCGCAAACCCGAACCTCTGGTGGATTCTGAGCATCATCATCAGTTGCGGAACACTGGGTGCTGCATTGATTCCTGAATTCACAAAGATTTTTACCAGTCCCAAATCCAAGCATGTACAGGAAGTGGTTCAGGCTTCGCGTGAAGGCGGTGCCTCACTGAATATTCTTTCGGGTTTCGTAGCGGGGAATTTCAGCGCCTTCTGGCAGGGTATGGTATTTCTGATCCTCATGCTGATTGCTTATATAGCCAGCCAGAGCATACCAACCGACATGATGATCTACTCTTCCATTTTTGCTTTTGGTCTTGTGGCATTCGGCATGCTGGGCATGGGGCCGGTTACTATTGCTGTTGACAGTTACGGCCCTGTAACCGACAATGCCCAGTCAATCTATGAACTTTCGCTCATCGAAGCCATTCCCAATGTGGATAAGGAAATTGAAAAGGACTTCGGCTTCAAGCCCGATTTTGAAAAGGCGAAACACTATCTGGAAGCCAATGACGGTGCCGGAAATACATTTAAAGCAACGGCCAAGCCGGTTTTGATCGGAACGGCTGTTGTAGGAGCAACTACCATGATTTTCTCCCTGATTCTTGTTATCAAAAAGACCCTTGGGGTTGATCCTGAGTCGGTGCTGAATCTGCTGAATCCATACTCAATTCTTGGGTTCATTGCCGGAGGTGCAGTGGTTTACTGGTTTACAGGAGCTTCTACCCAGGCTGTTACCACCGGGGCATACCGTGCTGTTGAATACATCAAGCGGAACATTGTTCTGGATGAAAACGCAGAACTGAAAGCCGCTACGGAAAAATCAAAGGAAGTTGTGCGCATCTGCACCCGGTATGCGCAAACCGGTATGTATAACATTTTCTTTGCCATCTTCTCCTTTGCTCTGGCCTTTGCCTTGATATCGGCACCGGCTTTTTCCAACAATTCGGTTGATTTCTTCGTAAGCTATCTGATTGCCATTGCCGTATTCGGGTTATTCCAGGCTGTGTTTATGGCCAACGCCGGCGGGGCATGGGACAATGCCAAGAAAGTGGTTGAAGTTGACCTGAAAGAAAAAGGCACGGAACTGCATGCTGCGACGGTGATCGGCGACACGGTCGGCGATCCGTTCAAGGATACCTCTTCTGTTTCGCTGAATCCTATCATCAAATTCAGCACCCTGTTCGGATTGCTTGCCATGGAAATTGCCATTGCCCCGAACTTCAAGAACGCTGCTCCGGTGCTGGGTGTGGTGCTGTTCCTCGTTGCCCTGTATTTTGTTTACAGGTCATTCTATAAGATGCGGATTAAGCATCAGGCTTAAAAAGTTCATACACTTTTCAGAAAGAAGCTGTCGCGAAACAAAAGGACAGCTTCTTTTTTTTTATTGACCGGATCGGGTTTTTGATACTTCTTCGATTATTTTGAGAACTTTCTGAAAATAAGCCGCCCTCTCTCCAGGGGGCATAATGGCCTGGTTTTTTTCTCTGTTCAAAAGAATCATCGGGTCAGTTTCATTCAATGATTCAATAATGGCGTTCTCGTCAAGAACTCCCGTAAGAATTTTAATGGAGTGGATAAGATACATCCGCAATACAGAATACTCGTTGCCGGATGCAATGAACCTCCATGGTTTCTTTTCCCAGTTCATAAAATGGAATGTTTTAGTTCGTCATCAATATGTTTTCTGCGTTCTTCCACCAGTTTGTTAAGTGTTTCAAAAACAAGCGGATGCATTTTGTACTTTCCTTTCAACATGTTTATTACGGTGACGTAGTGAAAACCGCTTAAGGCCGCTATTTTTTTTATATCGCCATACTTCAGATAAGACTTCAGGGTGTGTAATTCATTCTGATTATTATACATTTGCACTAACTTTTACTAACGTTTTTTATGTTTTAAAACAGTAGTGTCCGACTAAAATAATAAAGATAAAAAAGAAGGGTACTTCCGGAAGGTTTCCCCTTCATGTTGTAAATTTGTTTTTTAGCACAAAAAAAAAGATACAACATGGGTAAAGATACGGAAATAAAATTTGTCGGACAGCCGATTTTGAAACAAATTTTAAAATTGATAGAAGTTGTTAACATCCAGAGCCTGATTAATAAACATCGAAGCGATTATTACTATAAGGCATTTAGTACCAGGACGCATTTAATCACGATGCTGTTTGGGATACTAAGTCGTTGTGATTCAATGACAGAGATATGCGAGGGATTGCGGGCATTAGGAGGGAAGCTGAACCACTTAGGGATGGAGAAAGCCCCGGCGAAAAGCACGGCAAGCGATGGGTTGCGTAATCGGGGATATAAGTTTTTTGAGGACTTGTATTATGCGTTGGTAAAGAAATATCAATGCTTTTTGTCGGACAGCCGCACTTTTGGCTTGACGTTTCGGGAAGTATTGTTGATTGATTCTACGACAATCCGGTTGTTCAGCGATATACTGAAAGGGGTAGGACGTAATCCTAAGGGGGACGGGAAGAAGAAAGGAGGGCTTAAAGTGCATATGTTAATCGATGCAGTCCAGTCGGTAGGACGTTTCGTAAAGGTTACCGAAGCTAAAGTTCACGATAAAAACTTTTTAAAAAGTCTTCAGTTAATTCCTCACAGCATGATAGTCTTTGACCGGGCATATAACTCCTATCATCAGTTTGCCGTATGGACGGAACAAAACATTTTCTTTGTTACACGATTAAAAAAGAATGCTATCTATACTGTTATTGAGGGACTTCGAAGACATTCTCCAGAAGACAGGAAGGCTAAAGTACTCAGCGATGAGATCATTGAATTGGAATACTTTCCGGAAGATGAAAATGGACAAAAACAAACAAAGTACACCCGTCCAATACGTCTAAGAAAGGTATGCTACCAGGATGAGAAGAACCGCTACTTTGAATTTCTAACAAATAACTTTGATATCACAGCAGAGGAAGTAGCATTCTTGTATAAAAAACGTTGGGGGATAGAAATCCTGTTTAAGAAAATGAAACAGAATTTTCAGCTTCATTACTTCTACGGAGAAAATGAAAATGCCATATACACTCAGGTTTGGTGCACCCTCATTGCCCAATTGCTACTTACAGTAATTCAAAAAATGGCTAAGGTTAAAAAAGCATTTTCAGTAGTGGCATCGCTGGTTCGCATACATCTTATCAGCATGCTGGATATAAACCAACTTTTGCGAAGTACTCAGCGGATGTTTAACAAACAAAATAACAGCCCTCCCGGACAACAATCAATTCATTGGGGGTAGGTCTATTTCTACCCTTAAATAACATGTCCCTGTTTTTCAGCCTTTTAAAAGTGGGAAAATTAAAATTTATAATTTAGTCGGATAATAGTGATATTTTATGATAAATCGACCTGAAATTGTATATTCCTGATCCAGCTTCAAAAATATAACGTCGGTTCTCATTTCCTATAAATTTCAAATGTTCTGATTTATCAACCTGCATATTCTCTATGTATATTGATTCTTTTGAGTCGGCTGGAACATAAATTTTTGCAGTCGTGTTTACCGGGATGGTTACTTTAAGACTCAATTCGTTCTCTTTAAGCTCCCAGTCAGAGGTTATCTTTCCATTGATCGAATTATATGATGCTTTAACCCAAGTTAGATCGCCTGCTACATCCGGTCTAATTATAAATTTAGAAAAACCCGGACCTGCAGTATCAGGACGTATGCCTGCAACTGAGTTGTAATACCATGCTGCAATTGATCCGAATGCTGGATGATTTCTTGAATGATTTACCTGTTTGAGGGCATCCCAAACTTCCCATATTGTTGTGGCTCCGTTGTTAAGCATGTAAAACCAACCTGGAGAATCCTCCTGCGTTGCCATTGTATATGCAAGCTCGCCGCACCCAATGTCGGAAAGTAGCCTGAACATCAAAGGCGTACCCACAAAACCTGTACTTAAATGATTGTTTTTCTTTTTGATGATATCTATAAGATTTTTTTCAACAAGCTTTTCCTTCCCCGGAGGAACCATGCCGAATGCTAGCGGGAGCACATGCGCTGTCTGGCTGTCTTCAGAATAGACCCCTGTTTCTTCATTAAAGAATGTCTCATTGTATTTTGCAAGTATAGCCTTTGCCAGTGCACCATATTTTTTCTGATCGTCAGGCTTATTAAGCAGGGTTGCCATTTTGCTAACCATTTTGGTAAGAAAGTAGTATTCTGCGGTCCCTACTTGATCTCTTGGTGTCTGTTTTTCACCGGTGAAAACTGCAGGTTCAATCCAATCACCGAGATTTGCCCAGACAATATGATCCTTTGACCTTGATTCAATCCAATCAAGATAAGTTTTCATTGCATCAAAACCCTGTTCAATACATCTCTTATCGCCATAAAATCGGTAAATGTTCCATGGGATTATAATGATTGCACCTCCCCACCAAGGATCAGAGAAACTAGGAACTTTACCATTGTTTTTCATTGATGTTGCTTCCAACCAGCCTGGATTTGGAACGATCGGAGGAATATGTCCGTCTTCTTCACGGGCATCCAGCATATCGTTGAACCATTTTATGTAGAAGTTCGCCATATCGAAGTTCCACATAGCTTCTTCCATCGTCACCAGACCATCACCCATCCATCCGATTTTTTCCCTCTGTGGACAATCGGTCGGAATGCTGTGAATATTGCATAGTTGGGTCCTTATAATAACATCCATTAATTTATTTATTTTTTGATTTGAGCATGAGAATTCCCCCACTCTTTTAGGATTCGTATGAACCCAGACTCCCTTCATGTCTTTAAGTGTAGGTTTTTTCTTCAAACCTGTTACTTGAACATACCTGAAGCCATGGTATGTAAATTTAGGTTCAAAGAATTCATATACCTTGCCACTGCATATATACCTGTCGGTCTGAAATTTTCCATAAGTCCACCATGCATGGGGTCCATACAGTACTGTGCCATCAGGGTTAAGTTGTTCATTATAAAAGAGCACTATTGTATCGCCATAATTGCCCTTGATCTTAAAGTTCACCCACCCCGACATATTAACTCCCATATCAAATACATATACCCCTTTTATTGGTTCAGTTAGGCTTACCGGCGTTATTAGATCGGTAGCCTGTATTGGAGGTATCAGCTGTGAAACCAGCTTCCCCCCTGGGGGATCAACTACAGTGACTTGTCGCCATTTTGAATCATCATATCCAGGAAGATTCCATCCATCTTTTTCCTGACGGGCATCATAAATTTCCCCGCTACGTATGGAGTTAAAGATTATCGGACCTTCGGTCAGTCTCCATGAGTTATCACTCTTAATGACCGATTTAGTATTATCAGAATAATTTATTACTATATTTATTATCACTTTAGGTGGAGAAATCCATGGTGCTAAATGGAATCCCCAAGCATCTCTCGTTGCAGCATCAAACCAACCGCTGCCAAGAATCACACCAATACAATTTTTGCCTTTTTTTAGAAATTTGGTTACATCATATGTTACATAAAGTGCACGTTTGTTATAAGCTGTGAATCCCGGATCAAGTAAATGGTTACCAATCTTTTTTCCATTTATGTACAGTTCATAATATCCTAGACCACATATATAAGCCCTAGCAGAGGAGATCTTTTTTGGAATTATTGCCACTTTCCTTAGAAGGAGTGATTCATGCCCACGTTCTTCTTCGCTTACCAGATTGACTGAATCAGTCAGATTTTTAAGGCTCCACCCATATCCTTCGTCGCTGTCCGAAGCTTTGACGGGTTTCCCATAGCTCAAGTCCTTTCCATCTTTTAAAACCTGTAATTCACCCAAACTGAAATAATAAGGACTTTTACCACGCCTACTATTCCAAAGTTTTGATGCTGTAAAGCGGATAAAACGAGCTCTACTGCCAGGACAATTTATAATTATAACCTTTTGCCCCGGATTTGGAAAATCTTCCTTTGTCTTGTCGAGCAAACTAGTAAACTTTTTAAAATCAGAATCATCCGAAATATCCACCCTGAAACGTAAAGGAAAACCAAAACCTGCATTAGCTATAGTTTGCTGACCATCGGGATAATTTATAGGAAACGCTGGATGAATAATTATCTCATTAAAATTAACAGGTTCCCTTAAGTCAATCTGCACCCATTTTAGTTTCTCTGCAGAGGTTTCGCCAAGCGAACAATAGCCGTTAATATTTTCATTGAAAAATTTACGCGTACGGTCTCTTCCGATCCATTCACCTTGCCAATCATTTTCAGAAAGCATACCTGTTTCCCACCAGGCAATTGGGCTCCATTCCGACATCTTATTTTGAGAATCCCATATTCTTACTTTCCAGAAATATTTTGTAAGCTTATCTAAAGGTTTCCCGTTATAAATAACCCGGCTTTCACATGACACTATTTTTCCACTGTCCCATATATCGCCTTTATTTTCTTTAAGATTCTTAATTTTTGAGGCAACCAGTATTTGATAAGCAGTCTGTCTCTGCCCATATACTCCTTTAGAATTCGTTTTACAAGTCCAGCTGAGCATTGGCTTATGAATATCAATTCCAAGCGGATTAAGCTGATATTCGCATCGTAATGTATTTGGCAGAATCGTTGATTTTTCCTTTTTATTTTCACTACATGAAATAGTCAAAAAAAATATCAATAGCCCATATAGTATTTCTCGTTTCATATGTAGGTAATTTTTAATTTAAACAATAAGTGCTATTAAAAAACAAATAAAAATTTTAATCAACATCGTGTTCAGGTCAAAAATTGTTTTGGTTTAACCGTTATTATTTGTTTCATAATTACTTTTGAATTGCAACTATCTGATTAACAAATTGACATTTTTTGGTTTGAAATTATTTTGGAAAGCTGTAATATTGGATCCATAATATGCCATCTGTATAAACTCCACTTCTGAAGCCGACTATATTCATCATTTTTTTCGGCTTGTAAAGTGTTACCAACGTATGCAGTGGAATAAGTTTCGGGAAATCCATAGCTTCCCCCGAAATAATCTTCAGTCCCTGTACCACAAATTGTAGGAAATTTACCATCACCATCTATATAAAATTTCACCTCTCCTTCGACAAACCAAGCGGAATCTAACTGGGTTCACGCAAGAAAGGTTCCAACATATTTACACTGCCCTTTGACACCGTCTAGAATTATATAATCGGGTGATAATGGATCTATTGCAAACTTCCTCCATTGGGCATGGAAAAAACCAATATTCTCAGGAATTTTAAGTTTTGCATAGGTAATTTGGTATGTTAATAATCCAAGTTCATTATCTCCCTCATTAGTAAATGTGACTTTTGCATGTTTAGGAAAAGACATCGGCCAATAACAATTAAGTGCAGCCATTGGATTCATAATAACGGCTAATGAACTAACCCGCGCAAAAAGATCATGACCTACTGTAAAAAGATCTGTCAAAGTAACTTCAACTGAAGGATCTTTTTCATCGTCCCAATAAAACCTTAATATACACGCATGACAGTTGCCTCTCCATTTAGGTTCCGTTGCCATCCAGATATGTTGAATCATGCCGGGACTCTCAACATCCATTATCGTAATTGTTTCGCCCGGTTTTGGTTTTACGAAGGGATTAACTTTCCACCCCTGACCAAGATGTTCGGCAGCTTTGTAAAATGGTAAAGACTGATTGCCATGATCAGGAACAGCCATTGCTCCCTTCCCTTTTTCACCCGTTAGATTTTCCGGTGATATCATATGCGTTTCAAAATTTAATTAATGGAAGGGTCGAAAGATTAAAGCTTGAAAAAGAATCGATATCCTTCGTTGCCTGTGAATACAAATTGAGTGATAGTAATCCTGGCAGTAAAAAACCTATAATATTATTTTTCATACCCAGCTATACTTGGTTTATAAATAAAATATTTTATATCTGGTTTGTTCATTAAAAAAAATAAAATGAATAAGTTAATATATTTTAAACCAATTAATTAAGGGGTTAGTGTTAATACTTTTCTAATGCAATCGTTAGAAAAACTTTTCTCGATATCCTTTGTTTTTTCGGTTTTTTTCAATTTTTCTACTCGTAAACGGGTTAAATGACTCCATATTACTTCTCTAAATAAATTTCTTTAAAATAAACTTGGATTATAATGAGTTATGGAATAACAAGTACCTAACCTAACTCAACTTCGACTTTATGTGTTTTACCATCTTTTACAGGTATAATTATATTCTCTCTTAATAATTTCCCATCTAACCATACTTTAATTACACCTTCTTTAAGTTTGTGGTTCCTTTTCACATGTATTGAATAACGCTCTCCCCTAAAAGGTCGCTCAACTGAAAATTCTTCCCAGCTTTTTGGAATGCGTGGATCAATCACTAAACCTTGAAATTCAGGCCTTATACCCAATAAATAATAATTGTATGCCACCCACATCCATGAAGTTGCCTCTCCCAAACACCATTGAAATTGCCCTTTCCCTGCAAGCCTATGATCTGGACCAACATAATTCTCAGGATATACGTAAGGTTCACATTGATATATTTCAATTCTTTTAATTTGGTTTGCAAGAGATGCTTTATTGTACATATCCCATGCAAGTTCATTTTTCCCTGCCATACAAGCAGCAATAATAGCCCAACCTGCAGGGCGTATATAAATACAACCATTTCTAAACCCCGGTGCATAAATTGACTGTGTTCCGATGTACTCATTATAGGAACTGTATGAAGGAAAGAAGATCATAGGTCCAAAATCACTTATCAACATCGATTTAATTGAATTCATACATTTATCAGCCCTTTCTGGAGTTGCTACACCACTTAGTATACTCCATGATTGTGAATTAAGATATATCTTCCCCTCCTTATTTTTGCTACTACCTATGACAGTATGTTTTCCATTCCTGTCAGAAAATGCCCTAATATACCAGGCCCCATCCCATGAAGTTTTATTGATGCCCGACTTAATGAATTCATAATACTCTTCCCATTTCTTTTGAAGCTCAGTCTTTCCTGCCAACCGTGCAATATTTGCATATTCCTTCAGGTAATAGCATAATTCCATACCCAGCATAACACTTTCAGCTTGACCATATTGGCTTATTTTTGTAAATTCATCCATCCAGTCTCCAACATTTGCAGGAATCCTAGGAAGACCATTCACAGATAAACCCGACAGGCTGATGCTCAATGCCCTATCAATATGTTCCCAGACACTCCCACTGCTTCCTTCAATAAAAGGGACTTCCTTATTTAAAAAAGATGTATCGCCAAATTCTTTAAGATAAAATAAAACAGATGTCAGGTAACTATATACGTTATGGTGGTGAGGAACGTCAAAATGTTTTCTCGGTTGAAATGACTCGGAATCGGCCTGTATATCTTCATAAAGCATTGCTGGCTTGTTTATGAAAATATCAGTTTTTGATAAGTCATCTGTTTGATTTTTCAATAAATAATATATTTCCTGTTTTAACAAATTCTCGTCAAAGGGCAGCATAATATGTTCCGGATAAACATTTATACTGCCGCCTTCTATGCCATAACACCACAATCCAACTCCCACACTATTATCATTTTGGCTTTTCTTAATTACTTGTTTCCAGTGATACTTTGACCAAATATTTATTATATGGTCATTAACAATATCCGGAGTAATAATATTAACAGTGTTTCTTATTAAATCTTCAAATGACCTATTAAGCCTGTTGAATTCTTCATTTACAACTGCCTGATCAGAGTATTTCTGTATAGTTTTTGCAGCATATTCGGCTGCCCGATCCATACCAAGTATATAACTAAACTCTCTTGTTTCTTCAGGCTTCAGAATAATTTCCGTTTGCAATACTCCCCATGGATAATCGTCTTCACTCCAAAAATTAGTATTTGACAATTTACCTTCCAAAACCTCCTGAGGTTTAGCAAAAAAGCTTTGATTGCTACCCAAAAATTTACTGCGTATCGTTTCAAACGATTTAACAGGAATATTAACACTGAAAAATCCTATAAAAGGCCATGGTCTGCAAGCACCTGTATTTAACCAGTTCGCCTGGGTAGCCCAAATAGAATTCTGGGCGAACCATGCCTTTTTATAAAGATTATGCTGGCTTCCTGCTCTGCCATCTCCACGATACAAAATATATTTTGTGCGATCACCCAGATTCCATTCTATTTGACCAAATAAATTTAATTTTTGAATTGAAGAAGAAAGATTAACAATATGCATTCTCATCAACATTACATTATCATCTAAAGGAATGAAATATGTTACTTCAGTTTTCACTTCATCCTTCACACAAACTATTTTGGTATAGCCAAGTCCAACCTGGCATTCCCATGAATCTTCCTGTTCAGGGTTGTTAATCCATGTAATTTTATCACTTCCTTCTTTTTTGATATAGAAATTTCCAGATACATCTTGAGGATTAACCAATGAATTTATTTCAGGATCAGACATAAATACATCAATACCACCTTTTTGTGTCACCCATGCTGTCAAGTAACCATTTGTTAATCGATTGAACCAGGGTGTTGAAAGATCCCTTTTGTATATATGACAAACTTTCCCATCAGCCGAAAATTCATACCAGCTTTTTTCATTTGCCTTGGTTGAAAGATGCAAAGCGAAAATGGTTAAAAAAAGGAATAACTCATGTTTTTTTTTCATATTTAATAAAATAAATTAAGGTGTTTAATACAGCTAAATACTCTGTTTATTTTTCCTAATTAAGAAAGAACTTATGTCTCCTGCTTGAAATAATTTTATTTCTGGTAATTCAACACTACCTAACCCATTAATAATAATCTTTTTGATTTTTATATTTCCATTAATAACTGTCAAATTTACTTGTTTACCTTCCTTTGTATCTTTCATTTCAACTGTTCCGTATGCATAGCCATTTGACCAGAAGTATTTACCTGTCAAATTATTAAATGAGATTTTAAAATCCACACCCGAATAATGAAACCCTGTCAATGCTAATATTGAAGACCAACTTGCCATAGCTCGACCATAATGATGACCACATTCAGCCTCATCAAAAGGGTTCCTTTTCATTCCATTATAACGATTTCGGATATTTTCAATACATTTCAATCCATTTTCTGTTTGGCCTTCATAAAGCATACCTACCGCCGCTGTATATTCAAACCCCGTCATCACCTCAGTAAAATATGGAAATGGATTCTCAGGACGAGACTTAGGATATGAAGCCATCAACAGTGCAGCTTCATCACCAAGAGCAAAACTTCGAAAACAATTAAAATGGTTTGTTAAATCAGGTACATAATTATATTTCATGATGCTTTGCAAAGTAGTACTTGCATTTTCTTTTTTTATGAGATACCCCAAACCACTTATATGAGACATATACTGGCCTACAAGCTGATCAACAAGACAACCTTCTCCAAGTTGATAGTCAGGATTACCATAATCCTCCGCACCCATTCCTACAATCTGTTCTTTTGGAACATCAGTTCTAGCGGGAACAACTATTTTATGAATATAATATTCACCATTAAATAAATTTGCATCTACCCATTCGCTTCCCATTTTAAATAGTTGCCTACATTTTTTAATCATGTCTTTATCATGCATGTAAGTAGCCATTTCTTCAACAGCACGCAACGCACCAAGATACCATATAGTCATTTGAGGATTGGGGCCGTAATACTCTACATCCATTGTATTATGCTGAACACCTTCCATAACTCCATCCTGGTCTCCATCCCAACCTCCTTTAATCCAGGCATAAGAAATAGCTTTTTTGACTTTGGGGTAAAAAGTCTTTAGAAATTCGTTATCACCAGATAATTGCCAGTCTAAATAAAATTTCATTATACTTCCCATTTGTCCATCAGCAGCTGCAAAAGAAAATCCTGGTATTTTGCTTAGCGGTAATTTAACACGAAAACTCATCAATCCATCAGCTTCTCTTGTTGCAGGTCCAAATTCAATACTTCGCCGCAACTTTGCCAATTCCCCAAAAAGAAAATCAGTTGCTGTTTCGTAATTCCATACATGAGTACAGGAGCCAAAACAGCATCCCTCGTTATCAGTGCAACCTTCCCAAGCATAAAAATTCCCGTCACTCAGCCTGAAACATGTCTGTGTTCTCAGTGTACTGATATTAAACAATGCTGCTTCCTTCACGGCTTCAGGAAGATCACTCTCGCAAAAGGCTTTCACAAATCTGATGGTTTTTTCTTCCAGCTGATCTAATTCAGGAACAGTTTTTTCTGCCACATCCCATGCTCCCGTATATTTTGTAGAATAAAAATTTTTTAGTGGCTCATTTGACCAGGCAGTTCTGTTAGGGAAATACCAGGTTATCAAAAACCTTATTGTTTTGGTTTCATTAGGCAATATAATATCCTTAACCGCCAGTGAGGCCATCGGTTTTTGTGATACCTGATCTTGTCTGTTTTCTAATGCCCCATCTATTAACATATCGTCCCAAAAGTCTAACAATGATGACCCCCAACGCTCTGGTTTCCATGCTGTCCTGTATGTAACATTCCCCTTTGCTACAGTAACAAGCGCCATTTCACCCCATTGGTCTGCTTTCTTGTCAACGCCTTCCGATGTAAAGAGTATTCCTCTAAATCCAGGATTTTCATGAAAAGTGTTTTTATTATTCTTCGCTTTCCCTTCTTTACCGTCTTCGCCGATAAAGTTTTGCATTGACCCGCAGATGCTAAATTGAACCTCTTTATTTGAAGTATTCGTAACCTCAAAATCAAGAACAGCCACTGGGATACTGCTGTCGTCAATATCGCCAGGAATCAGGGGATTAAATGATTTGATTTTAACCTTTAAAGGATTCTCCGGTGTACTTAAATTAACTTGTCCAAAAGGATATGCTGCATCAAATGATACGTTCCTGAATCTTGGAAATCCATGATTTGGACAACTACTTCCCATAGAACCTTCATAAAGAAAAAATGGAACCGGACCCTCCAGAAGTCTTAGGTCCTTAACGCCTTCCGCCTCTGTATATAATATAAAAAACGGAGCGTTTTCACGACCTGACGAAGGATTGTATCCTTTTGCAGGCCGGTTCATTATTTCCCAATCCTGCAAATTACCGCGTCCTCCCAAAGAAACTGTACCAGTGCCTATACCTCCTATAGGCATAGCTATTTTGTACGTATGATCTTGCTCATAATGTTTAAGAACAGGCCAATCTATACAATAGAGCCTTGTAATTCCAAAAAACAAAAAACAAATAAAAATGACGATAATAAATTTTATTTTCATATTATGAAGTATTTGGTGTTTGAAATAACAATTTAACTTACAATGCAATATAAAGCAACTGTAACTTAATATCACATTTTATACTGTTTAAGCAAATATTTAACTTAAAAAAGAACTTTAAAAAATCTGACATAGGGTAACCTATGTCAGATTTAATGTTGTCTAATGCATCCAACCAGGATTTTGTTCTAATTTAGGATTAAGAGTAAGTTGGCGCAAAGGTAATGGGAAAAGATAGTGCTTATCTTGAAACTGCCTTTGACTTGCAGGTTCTAATAATGCAAAACCTTCAGCATCAGTTGAAAAAGCTTTTAATGAATGATCCACTGTTACAACTGTACCCGTTACTGGATTAAATACTTTAAACGGAGCAACAAAAGGCGTACCTGCCCATTTAACACCTTTAACATCCATTGACATCTCTGTTTTTGCGATACCCCAACGTCTGAGATCATCAAACCTAAATCCTTCGGCAAAAAGTTCAACTGTTCTTTCTCTTCTAATTTCCTCAAGCATATCTAAGCCATTAGCTTGTACAAACGCATTGGTGAGATGTGGCATATCAACCCTATCTCTAAGTTTATTAATTGACATATCAAGGTCAACATCAGAAATTGAACCGTATTTTTCGTAAGTAGCCTCGGCATAAATAAGCATTACTTCAGCTAGTCGAATAACAGGGTAATCTATTCCTACATTCCCTCCAATCTCTGGAATAAATTTATGAACTAAATAACCAGTCGCACTTGTCCAAAAACCATCATTAAAACATCCAGTGTTTCTTTCATCAGTAAGCTCATAATGCCTGTCATAAGGTATATGATACCAGAATTGGGTAAACGGAGGTATAAAATCGTTTGACATTCTTGGGTCTCGATCCAGATATTCAATATTTGTAGCTTTATACGTCACAGTATCAATAACAAAACCATGTCCTTTAAAAACACTATTAGGATGCGTAATAGGCAATCCAGTTTTGTCCAGGAACATATCGGCCATTTTCTTGGTTGGCGATAAATTACCACTTGTTACAGCTATGTATGTGCCAGGTCGATCTTTTTTGTTGTACTTATTAACAAGAATGTTCTCTTTTTGATCATTTTTTGTTAAACCTGCAGGGTTTGATTTAACCTCATTCTCCAATATGAAGAAATAGCGATAACTTTCGTCACCCAATACATCAGTACGTTTAAATAATTCATATTTTGAACTTTCAAGTACTTGTCTGGCAGCATCAATTGCTTGCGTTAAAAGTTCGTTAGGATCACTGCTCAATTGATGATATTTTCTCCACGTACCCTCAAACAAGCAAACTCTTGCTTTAAAAGCTAAAGCAGCTTCTTTGGTAATTCTTCCTTCGTTATCCGAACCACTTAAACTTCCCAAAGGAAGAGCTATAGCATCGTCCAAGTCTTTTAAAATAAAATTTATAACTTCTTCTCTTGAATTTCTTGGACCATATAAAATTTCTTTATCATTCAAACCAAGAACTTTGTCCACAATAGGTACCCCTCCATAATCCTTTAACAAATTAAAGTAATTTAATGCTCTAAAGAACTTAGCTTCACCTTCATAAACTAATACCTTATTTTTTAATATTGAGTCATTTACTGAATTAACTTTATCAATAAGAATATTAGTTGCTCTTATGTTAGAATAGCTATCATTCCACAAGCTACTTTCCTCACTTTCTATATACGAACTGTTACTTATATTATTGCGTGTAAATGCAATATCAGCCCAATTATCTCTTGAACAAATTTCAAACCCAGGAAGCTGAGCATAAAACTGATTAGCAAAGAGTTTAAAATCATTTTCGCTTTTAAAATAAACTTGTTCACTAATCTCAGTCAAAGGTAATAGATTCAAATCTCTCTCGCATGCAAAAATTATAGTTGCAGCGATTAAAATTAATAAATATTTAAAAATATTTTTCATATTTTTGCGGTTTTAGAAATTAATATTTATGCCAAAAGAATAGTTTTGAGGATACGGTGTAAGATTACTGTTAAATGGTTGTTCTGGACTATAACCTTTAGGCATTTTATTGATTAGATATCCAAAATCTGCAATATTACAATAAATGTATATCTTTTCCAGTCTGATTCTTTTTGTAATACCTTGAGGTAAACTATATCCAAAATTAATATTTTTAATTGCAAGATATGGAACATTATACCTCATGTAAGGTGCATCAGATAAATAATAATTATTTGTATTCACAACTGCGTTAAAATCGGTCGAAACAACATAAAACCTTGGATACTTAGCATTTGTTCGATCAGGTCTCCATGTATTTCCGTAAATATATTTTAATGGTTGAACCCAAGGCCATGCATAATTTGCTGGATTCTGATCAAAAGCCATCCATTTTCCTACACCCACTAATAAAATCTCAAAATCAAAACCCTTCCAGTTAAAACCAATATTGGAATAGTATTCATAATGCCTTTCCATGTCGCCTAAGTTTATTAAATCGCCACAATCTGAAGTTGGTTTGCCATTTGCATCGGTCTTGTAAGGCCTCAATTCCAAAATTCCATCATTATCCAAGTCCTTATACTTTGCATCCCCTGGTCTTAATCTACGGGTTATTCCAGCAGTATATTTATTATTGTAGGTAGCTAAATCATTATCATCTTTAATGAATCCGTCAAAAACCAAACCAAAAACAGTTCCAACAGGATAACCTTCAACGAAACCGTTATAACCATATCGAATAATACGACTGTCAGACAACGAAATCACCTTGGTTTTTGCATCGGAAATACCAAAAGTTATATGATAACCAAATTTATCCCTTATTTTATCGCTCCAATTCAATGAAAAGTCCCATCCATGTGTTTTTATATGTGCTCCATTAATGGTAGGTGGTGTGGTTCCAAGAACAGCAGGGAATTCTTCCTGGTAAAACATGTTCTTGTTATCCGCAATAAAATAGTTAAATGTTGAGTTTAAACGGTAATTTAACATGTCCACGTCAAAGCCAATGTTGCTTTTCTCAGCCATTTCCCACGTTCTTGTGTAACTTGGTAACCCTTGTAATGTGGCAACTTGAAGACGTACTGGTGCACTTGGATCTCCCATTAATAAATTTGATTGACTTATATTAATCCGCGAAACAAAATCATATAATCCGATACTGTTTTGGTTACCCAATTGACCCCATGTTGCACGTATTTTAAAATTATTTAATCCTTTAAAATTCAAATTTTTAATAAACCTCTCGTTAGTTACAATCCATGATGCACCTGCACCAAAAAAGGGTTTCCATTTGTAACCTTCAGCAAAACGCGAAGAACCATCATAACGTGCCGTTAATTCAATATTGTAGCGGTCAGTGTAAGAGTAGCCAATATTTCCATATGCTGAGTTGAGCGCATATTCGCTTTGGCTATCATTGTTAAATTGTTCTTTTGAATCACCTAAATTCAGAGTGTACAAATTACTAAATACTAAATTATTACGGTACGCGTTTATGTTGTCATATTGAAATTCCTCATGTGAAACACCACCTAATATATTTATGTGATGCTTTTCATTAAATGTATTTTTATATATTACCTGCATATTACCATCAAAATTCTGGTTAAATGAATTAGCAGCACCTACTTGTGTTTCATTAGGTTGTATATTAGGGAAAGAAGGCGTATCGTCCCAATAATAATGCTGGAACTGTTTCCTGAGCCAACGTGCACGAGTAAAGTTTGCATTTTTCGCTATATTAATACGAATATTTAAATTATCACTTGGGGTTATTTCTGCATACAACTGAGGTTGAAGGTCATAATAAGCACGTTTTATATCGCCTCCTTTTTCAGCCCAACCTATAGGATTTTGATAACCTCCCCAATTCATATAGTTTCCTTTAGGAGTATAAGGATGGTCGAAAGTAAATTTTACTGCAGCAAGCCATTGAATATTTCCATAATCCTGTGGCTCAACCCAATTTTGATATCTCAGTGCCAAGTTTGCTCCTATTTTTATTAAATTATTATGAGTGTATTCATATTTTAAACGCATATAATAACTACGACTTGAATTATTACCATACCGAAGCATACTGCCTTCATCAACAACACCAACAGATGCATAATAATTAGTTTTTTCAGAAGAACCCTGGGCTGAGACATTATAATTTTGAGTTTTTGCAGTACCATACATTACCTTCATCCAATCAGTATGACCAAAAACCAAGTACGGACAATCAGGAAAAGGAGCATTACCATGAATTACATACTTAAAATCATTGTTTTTAACATCATTGAAGGTTATATGATTATCTCTAATATATTGAAATATATATGGATACCCAAACATTGGTGTCACACCTGTACTTTTCCATCCTTCTTCCTGCAATTCGAACATTTCGAACATATTCGTTGTCTGTCGATAAATGTGGGGCACCATAAAAGATGAACTGACTGATGCTGATAATTTCGCACCTTTTCCACGTTTTGTAGTAATGACAATTACACCACCAGATGCTCTGGATCCGTATATCGCAGCTTCAGCATCTTTTAAAACAGAAACACTTTCTATATCTCCTGGGTTAATTGTATTAAGAACTGATGAACTTTCCTGAGGTACTCCATCAATAACAACTAAAACATCAGGATTAGATCTAGAGGTAATTCCTCCAATTCTTAAACCAACATCACTCGTACCAATCCTTCCTGGGTTATTCCTGGTAACAATAAGTCCTGGAGCCAAACCAGGCAATACTTGTGTCAATCTAGCCACTGGTCGATTTTCTATTTGTTCAGATGAAATTATTGATACTGAACCCGTTAAATTTGATTTTTGCTTGGTTTGATAACCAACAGCAACAACTTCCTCAATTCCAATTGCTTCCTCAACCAACGCTACATTAATATTCGTTTGGTTTCCAACTACTATCTCTTGTGTTTTCATTCCCACAAAGGAAAATACTAAAGTTGCATTGGGCGGCACATTTGACAGAAAATAATGGCCATCCATATCGGAGATAGTCCCTATTGTAGTTCCTTTCACTACAATAGTTACCCCCGGTAATGGTTCTCCTGTGCTTGCACTGGTAACTTTACCGGAAACTGCAAATTGTTGCAACTGGGCTAAACCTTTTATTTCATTTTTCGGGGAAAGAATGATCTGACGACCATAAACAATATAATCCACATTATCATTCTTGAAAACCGCACTGAGAATATCCGATATTTTAGCATTTTCGGCTTTCACTGTCACATTGCGGTTTACATCGATAAGCTTGGCATTGAACAGAAAATAGAATTCGCTCTGTTCCTCAATGGCACTAAGCACCTTTGCAACCGGCACCTCCTTCATATCCAGATTCACTTTCGCATTCTGCGAATAGGAATCATCTGCAAACACATTGAATGCTGTAATGAACAGCAAAAAGAGTGTATTTCTCATATAAATAAGGATTTTCCGGGAGAACATATTTGATAAATTACCCCCTGTATGAAAAAGAATTTTTTTCATAAATTTGTGTGATTTAGTTGGTTAAAACCTAATGTAATTTTTGCTGTAGGTAAGCTGACTGGATCAAAGGAAAGCGTGGCCGCGCTTTCCTTTTTTTTGGTTTTCTCTTTTATGTCATAGGCATAGTTTTTTGGTTAGTAATCCGGTTAATTTATGGTTTTCGGTAGTACAGTTCAACTTTCCTTTTTCCGAATGTCCCGTCCGGATTCTGTATCCGCCCATAATCCCTATAGGAAATGGGAGCGGTCATCTTAATCAGCTTCAGCACCTCGTCAAGTGTCTCATCCTGAAAAGTACCATAATAAACGTAGGATTCAAGAATGGCATCCTTTATGACAAGATCGGCATTGTACCAGCGATTTAATTTTTCAATCACATTCTTAAATGTTTCATAACGAAACACCATTTTCCCTTCCTTCCATGCCGTGATACCTGAAGCATCAACCTGCACTAAGCGTTTCGATCCGGTTTTCTTATCCAGAATAAATCCTTCATTTGGTTTCAGTACACAAAGACTATTGGTTTTCTTTCCCTCTTCTCTGAGTACCTCTACCTTTCCTTCTTCGAGAACTACCTCTGTAATAATCCCGTCAGGATACGCAAATACATTAAAAGATGTACCGTGCACCTTAATGTTGATGTCGTTCGTTTTAACAATGAATGGCCTTGAGTTTCCTTTTTCTACCTTAAAAAAACCTTCTCCTGACAACTCTACTGTTCTCGTTTTACCTGCAAATCTGTTAGGGAAACGAAGGCACGAACCGCTGTTTAACCAGCCCTTGGTACCATCTGGCAAAACAAAACTGGTACGTGTACCCGCCGGAACATATATCTCGGAATAACCTGGTGTTGCCGTGTTTTTGGAAATTGAATCATACATAAGTATGGACACCAGAAGCAAAGGAATGATCAATACTGCAGCAACCCTCGAAAAAATCTGCAGAAACCTTTCTGAGTCAGTGGTTTTTCTTATAAATACCTTTTCTTCAAGTTTAATCTGATGATGAACCCTGTCAAGAATCCTTTCACGATCATAATCAAAAACCTCGGTACCTTCCGGAAGCTCATTCCATAACTGGTAGGCCTCACGATATAAATCCTGCATTCCTTTTGAGCTTTCAAATTTGGCCTCCAGCAATTCCTGGCTATTCTTTGCCCGGATAATTTGCTTCAGCTCATTTGCCTGTGTATTCTTTCCTTCTATCATTGCATTCTCCATAAAAAAAGCTAAAAGGATGACTCCTTTTAGCTTTAAAATACCCAACTAACTAATACTGACTAACTTACCAAATTCGCCCATAAACTTGTGCCAATTAGAGGATTCCATATATAATATCCAGCATCACACCAGAAATCCCAGCCGGAGAGAAAATATTTTTGCTGATTTTTATATTTAACTGATTTATAGATAAATAACAAAGTGTTGCCGGGACTTTTATTTTACAAAAAGCCAGAAAAATAAAATCGAGATGAGCCTTTGATTGGTCAAAAATTTTTTTATATAATTCTTTGCGTTCGAAAAATGATTTTCAACCGTCTTAAGAGTTATACCCAAAGCATTGGCAATTTGTTCATTTTCAAGATTATCCTTTGTTTTCATTAAAAAGACAGCCTTCTGCTGAGGAGGCAGTTCTTCAACCAATTTGTCTAAAATGTCCATTAGGTTCCGGTATTCAATCTCCAGATCTGTTGAAGTATCTTCGAGAATATAATTTTTCACGATGTGCTCTGCCTGCCTTCGTTGAGAAGCTTTTTTCCTAAAAACTTTACAAACGGCATTGTAGGCAATTTTAAAAAGGTAGCTGTTAAAATCCTGATTTTCATCTATCTGACCTCTGAATCTCCAAAGATTCATAAAAACTTCCTGTGTAACTTCTTCTGCCTCCGATTTGTTTTTCAGAAAACTCAGGGCAAAAGAATAAACCTTTCTGTCGTAGGCATAATATAACTGATCGAAAGAGTGAACATCCCCTTCAATAAATTTTCTGATAAGAAGTTTATTCTGAATCTCCGATCCCATGATGAGCAAAAATAATGGATTTGGAGACAATTCATATCTCCGTTGAAATAATACTTCCTGACTGACCCGGATCAAAGCAAATTACCAAACAAAGATCTCGGATGGATTGTTACGGACCAAAATGAGCTGGTAATTCCGTATTAAAGTGAGCTGCATCCTGCTGTCTGAAATGCAGTATTTAAAGCAGAATGCAACCTGATGCACCATGAATCCAAACCTTATAGCATAAAAGATTCGGCGAACAGGTTATGCTTATCAAGCAGTATGGTTAGTTAAGAAAACATGATTCAAAGAAGAAAACAGTTATTTGCTCTTCAGCTATTTTCAACTTATTTTTATACTAAACCGGCCAGAAAACCTTTTACATACCCAATTGACTCGGCCATCCCGGGAAGAGGATCATCGGCGTCTTTTTCAAATTCCAGGGCCAACACTCCGGAATACTTTAACCGTACGACTTCTTTGAGAAATTCGGGTATATCGATAATGCCCCTTCCAATTTCGCAGGTTGAACCAGTTTTACCGGCGCAGGTAACCTTTGCAATATTTGCATATGAAACACATTTCAAAATACTTATGGTATAAGGCCAAGTTGTCTTAAACCCCTTTTCTTATAGCAGAAGGGGTTACTCCATAATGATCCTTGAAACAAACAGAGAAATACTTCGGATTACTGAAACCCAGCCGATATGCAATTTCCGAAACTGAAAGGCGCGGTTCATTGCGCAACCAGTATACTGCCTTTCGCATTTTGTAATTCAGAATGAAGGAATTGGGCGTCATGCCGGTTATTTCTTTCACGAGAGCATACAATTTGCTCCTGCCCATGCCCAATTCCCGGGCCAGGTCATTGATGTTAAAATCGGATGCATCCAGTTTGTTCTCGATCAGCGATTCCATTCTGGATAATAGTTCCTTATCGGTTTCCGACATTCCGGTAAACGGGACTTCATCAGAAAGCGTTCTGGAGAATTTCTCCCTGAGCATTTTCCGGCCTTTAACCAGATTGTTGCAACGCTTTATGAGGCTTCACGAATCAAATGGCTTGGTGATATAATCATCGGCTCCGAGCTGGTATCCGCTGGCAATCTGTTCTGAGTCAACCTGCGCTGTTAACAACACAACAGGAATGTGCGATAGTTCATAATTGAATTTTACCCGCCGGCATAATTCCCTGCCTGACACTCTGGGCATCATAATATCAGTAAGGATTATGTCTGGCCTGTACTCCAGAATTTTTTCATAGGCTTCCTCTCCGTCACCTGCTGTTTCAACTGTATAAAACGGACGAAAAAGTTCCTTCAAAGCAACCAGAAGATCTTCATCATCTTCGGCAATTAAAATGACCGGTTTTTTATTCGGTTCGGTCTGCGGTATGATTTCTCCGGCCAATTCTTCCGATGTCATCTTAAAGCTGGCTACCCGTTGCAGGTTATCATACGACTGAGAATACTTCTGTTCCGGGGCAAAATGCTCATCACCCAAACGCAATTCTACCTTAAAAACACTGCCCTGTCCCTCCGTACTTTCCACAGTAATTTTCCCACCATGCAGTTCAACAATGCTCTTTGTCAGGGCCAGGCCAATGCCTGAACTCATAACAAAGGTAGGATCGGAGGCAATGTTTTCTGCCTGATAAAAACGATCAAAAATACGATTGAGATCATTGACGGGAATACCAACTCCTGTATCAGCAACTTTCACTATTACTGAAGAAGAGCGGCGCACTACTGACAGAGTAATAGAATCGCCTTTACGGGTAAACTTAAAGGCATTGGAAAGAAGGTTATAAAAGACTTTCTGCATTTGAACCGGATCAAACCATACTTCAATAACGGGGTCAGCATATTCAAAACTGAACTTTATCTGTTGAGAAACTGCATAATCATGAAAAGCCCCAAAGATATCGGCAAGAAATTCAACCAGGTTGTTGTTACTGACTTTTAGCCTGAACTGCCCTTGTTCCTGCTTGCGAAAATCAATCAGTTCATTCACAAGGTTCTTCATTCGCAGGGCATGTTTCTGAATTTTCCTGATCTTATTATGAATGGCAGGAGTTAAGGCTGCATGCTGAAATAAAAGCTCTATCTGAGCCAGAATAAGGGTTACCGGCGTGCGAAATTCATGAGCTATGTTGGTGAAAAACCTCAGTTTCGACTGATTCAATTCTTCAATGCGCTGTTTTTCCTTTCGCTCAAAAGCAAGAGAGGCTTTAAGAATAGCACGCGAGCGGTAAAATAACAGAACAGCAGTGACAATGCCTGAAAGAACAAGAATATATGCTATGTAAGCCAGAGAAGAAGCATACCAGGGAGGACGTATCGTAATTCCCAGCTGTGCCTGGTGGTTCCCACGAAAATTTCCGGTATTGACCTCCCGCACTTTCAGAGTATAGTTCCCAGGAGGAATATTTGTATAGGTTACTGAATGATCATTAGCACGAATCCATTCTTTGTCAAACCCCTCAAGAATGTATTCATAATCATTTTGCAGATGCGGAATATAATTTGAAGAGGCAAACTCCACAATCAGGTTTGACTGATTATGCCGAAGTTTTATTGACTGAACAAACGGGATGGCTTCTTTAAGAATATTGCCCGGGCTTCCGGGCACTACCAGCCGGTTGTTGATATAAATTTTCGAAAAATACAGAGTATAATCCGTCACAAAAGGTTCTATCGATTTTTCACTGAACGATACCATTCCATCAATTCCCGCCACAAAAATTTGCCTGTCGGATGTAACAAACAAACCATTCTCCTCGAGAAATCCTGACAATGGAAATCCTTTTCTTGCGAGTAAATGTTGTGCCTCATTTCGGTCAACATCAAAAAGAGTTATTCCTTTATTTGTGGTGATGATCAGCCGGCCTGAAGGAGTTTCAGCCAGGTTATAGCAAAAGTTGCTCAGCAAATGGTTTTTCTCTTCATCAAAATGAAGAAATGTGCCCGTTTTCTCGATATACTGGATCAATCCACTCCCTTCGGTAGTCATAAAAATCCTGCCTCTGCTGTCTTCCATCATCCGGGTAATCCTGTAACGAGAATACGGCAAGGTATCGTCGGGGGTATATGCATATTTTTCAAGAAGGTTCTTATGAAAATCGTATCGGTAAAGCGTATTGGCCAGTTGCGATAACCACATTCTTCCTTTTGAATCAATGAGAATGCAGTTAAAAATCATGCCAAAGGGATTTTCTCCTGTTGCAAGAGGGGGTTCGAAACGGTTAACTTTTTCTGAATCCGGGTCAAAAACCACCAAACCACCCTGCGTTGCCAGGTATAGCTTGCCCTCATACAAAGCCATACCCCCTATAACGTCGTTAGGAAGAGTGTTTGGCTGGCCGGGTATATGACGATATGTTGTAAATACAAGGGTAGCAGGATTAAGTACCGACAATCCTCCGGTATGTGTTCCAATATATAGTTTCTTCCGTTTCTGATCAAAGACAATCGATTTCAGGTTGTTATGCGCCAAACTTCCTGGTTTTTCGCCGGAATAAAATCTCTTTATCTCCCCGGTACGCCGGTTCAGGCAATTGAGTCCTCCTCCCTCGGTACATATCCATAAATTCCCCTTATCATCTTCAGTAATATTACCGATAATCGGATAGCTTAATTGCGACGGGGACTGCCCATAGCTGTAAAACGTAAAAACATCCTTTTCTGGGTTAAAGAAGTTGACACCCCCATAATAGGTACCAACCCACATAGTTCCCTGCCTGTCACGAACAATACAATAAATTGAAGCATGGCTCAGCGTAAACGGAATATTTTCAACCGGCACATAATGATCCGTTTCACCCCGGCCGGGATGATACCGTATAATCCCGTTAAACGTCCCCATCCATATATTCCCCGATTCATCTTCCTCAAAACATCGTACATCATTTCTTAACAGGTCAACGGGAACAGGAACAGCTGTTCCCGTTGAAGAATTAATGAGATAAACTCCATCATTTCTCGTACCTGCCCAAATTCTTCCTTTGCTGTCAGAAAAAACACTTGATACGTAATTTCCTTCCAAAAACACATGCAGAAGTTCTCCTTCCCCGCTGAAATGAAGCAGCCCGTTTTTCCCGGCCAGGAAAAATCCGGTTCCCGGCAAATACATCATTTGCCGCACAGGCAAAAACCGGGAATCAAAAACCGCAATGCTCCTGTTTTTACCTGATGCCGGGTCAAAATGAAATAAGTGATTGTTTACGATATAATACAACTGCCCTGCCTTATAATGCATTACATCAACGTCCTTATCGACCAGTACCGAAAAAATCTGCTTCCTTATATCATATCGAATGATGGTTTTATCGGCAAGAATGAACAGATTCCCTTTACCATCGCCCGAAATCTCCCAGATAACATGATTAACAAGATGTGGGGGCGCCGGAATTATGGGGATGTGCTCAATAGTGTTCCCATCATACCTGTTAATCCCAAGACGGGTACCAAACCAGAGCGTTCCAGTTTCATCCTGATAAACAGAATAAACCGTCATATGAGACAGCCCCTCCCGAATTCCCAAACTCCAGAAATTAATTTTCTGACGGACAGCACTTACAGAAAATGTAACTGTGAGGAAAAAAGCACAAATCAAAAGTTTTTTCATAGACATTCCCTGGCTTTCATATCTTCAAAATTAGCTATAAAACCCCAATTATACCCTGTTCAGCAGGGAAGGGTGAGAAAAGCCAATGCCTTGTTTGCCTGTTAATTACAAATTATGTCGGGCGAATATCATAGTTTAAAAATGTACGAAAATGGTCACAAAATTGTCCGCA
>Ga0315298_1003200_pt1 | contig 26421 bp, 24 predicted proteins | sample WHS_1_MG_FD_203077 | JGI IMG/M metagenome (GOLD analysis project Ga0315298, IMG submission 203077) | Extremophilic microbial mat communities from Washburn Hot Springs, YNP, Wyoming, USA - WHS_1_MG | ecosystem: Environmental > Aquatic > Thermal springs > Hot (42-90C) | place: USA: Wyoming... | reverse complement strand
GATACTTTTCCGTGTCGATGATTCGAAGCGCTGGCCAATCGCGCACCGCGGGATTCGGATGCGTTAGATCGGTTTTAACGCGCACTACCGCTTGGCCCTCGCTATAGCCGCCTTCCAGCATAAGCCGCCATCGCTCCAGCTGCTCCTCAGGCGAGAGATCGCGGCAACTGCACGGCGTGCTCTTCAAAATGCGCTTCCTGAACTGCTCGGGCTGGCAGACGCAGACGTAGGCGTTTCCTTCGCGAAGAAGCTGCTCAGCGTACTTGTAGTAGACGGGCAGCCTATCGCTTTGGATATATTCCTCATCAATTTTGCAGCCAAGCCACGCAAGGTCTTCTCTGATGCGCTCGTAGAATTCCAAAACAGGCTTCTTCACCTTTGGATCCGTGTCCTCGAAGCGCAGGATAAAGCGGCCTTTATACAAGCGTGCGTATTCGTGGCTTAGTATTATTGCTCTAGCCGAGCCCAAGTGCAGGACACAATCAGGGTTCGGCGAAAAACGCGTTACCACCTGCGCATACTTATCCACGTTCGGTAACGGAGGAAGCTGCTTTTCTGCTTCGGATGCTTTCTCCTTCTTAAGTGCTTCAGGCCATTTCTCTTCAACCTTGCGCTTCTGCTCGTCAAGGGAAAGGCTGTTAACCTCGTTGACTACTTTGCTGATTAAGCTGGACAACTCTTTCGCTTGGGTTTTCAAGTCCTTTCTCTCGCCGATGACTTTACCTATGATCGCGCCCATCTGGGCCTTGCCATCATGTTGCAGCGCGTTCAATAAAGCAACTTTTAGAATGAGCTCTCGGAGGGCTGAATCATTTTCCAACGTCACAGGTTTTAACGCTCTTTTGAGTTTATATGGTTCTTTTAATCAGAAATTCAGCGAACGCTTTTAATTTTTCCTTAGCCTCTGAAGCAGGCAGAAGCTTGTCCACTTCATTCCAGCTTTCTTCCACTATACGCGCCGCTGTGTGCTTCACGTAGTCTATGGCGCCGTATTTCTGCATCAACGCGATGGCTTCGTTGCGTAGCGCTTGGTCTGAAGTGTGCATGTTGAGAATCTGAATTAGACGCTTCCTGTCAGCGCTGTTTGCCTTCTTCAGCATGTAGATGACCAGCAGCGTTCTTTTTCCTTCAGTGATGTCCTGTCCAACACCGCCCTTTTTCTCCGCAAACTTCTTGCCGGTCAAATCCAGAACGTCGTCTTGCATCTGGAAGGCTACACCGATGCTTTCAGCATAATGACCAAGCTTTTCCACCAACTCTTTGCTGGCGCCGGCGAGAACAGAGGCGATTTTTGCGGCCATCCGCGCTAAGGTGCCTGTCTTGTAAGCGCACATCTGCAGGTAATCTTGCTCGTTTAGCTTGTCAGCGTTGGCTATGCCTCTATGCCACGCTATGTCCATCGCTTGCCCCATGCTGAGGTTTATCATTTCCCCAGCGTAAATCTCGTAGATGTCCCTGACGGTTTCCGCCGGCAATTCCGCCTTCTTCGCCATCAGCGGCAGAAGCGGCAGATAATACATGGCGTTTCCAGCGTTAACCGCGATGTCTACGCCGAAAAGCTTGTATGTGCAGGGTTTCCCACGTCGAAGCTCCGAAGCGTCTTCGATGTCATCGATTATGAGCGTGCCGTTGTGCACGACTTCGGGGATAATGGCGAAGTCCAAGCAGTCTTCAGGATTCTTACCTAACGCCTCGCAGATTAGCAGGAAAAGCGCTGGGCGCCATCTTTTTCCGCCTCTATCAAGCATGTCCCAGATGGGCTCGGCGACGCCCCTGTTCAGAGCCTCCAAATTGAAGCTGTACTGGGGCGGGTTGACTTTGAAGAGAACAGCATGCTCAGAGAATTTTCTAGGGATATACTTTTCAATCGTCTTATCTATCCGCGGAGCTGTTTCTTCAAGAAATTTTTCTATATTCATCTCAACATACGCCTCTCTTGGCATAGGCTTCCACATTAAAGCCTCTTGCCTTTAGCCATTCCGCAGTTTTTCCCGTAATCACAACCGGCGTCTTCGCCAGTTTCTGTACGTTTTCCGCGCCTACAAGGAACATGACGTTCCGCAATTCCTCTATGAAACATGAAAGCATGCTTGCCACATCTCGGCCGCTTTTAACTGCGGCTTGCAGCACTGGCTGAGAAACACTTGTTAACGAAGCATTGAGCGCTAGCGCTTTAGCCATGTCCATGCCGCTGCGCAGGCCGCCTGAAGCTATAACAGGCATCTTAACTACTCTGGTTGTCTCTATGAGGCTTACCACTGTTGGGATTCCCCAGTCCCAGAAGGCATCGCCCAAAAAGTGCTGTATGCTTGCTTCGTGTCCTCTTGCGCGGTAATATTCTACTGCCGCAAAGCTTGTTCCTCCTGCCCCGCCGATGTCTATTGCTTTTACTCCTGCGGCTTCCAGCTTCTTCGCGTCTTCTGCAGCGATGCCGGCGCCTGTTTCCTTCACGATGATAGGCTTGTCGATTGCCGCTGCAATCTCGCTGATTTTGGCGAGAACCCCCTTGAAGTTTGTTTGCCCTTCGGGTTGAACAGCTTCCTGCAGCGCGTTTAGGTGGATGGCCACTGCATCAGCGTCTATCATTTCAATGGTTTTCTTTACTTCTTTTACGCCATAACCGTGAACAAGCTGGACGCCGCCGATGTTGGCGATTAAGAAGGCAGTCGGCGCCTTTTTTCTCGCTATGGCAAAGGTTTCCGCAAGCTTTGCGTCTTCTATAGCGGCTCTTTGACTCCCAACACCCATGCCCAAATGCAGTTGCTCCGCGGCTTCAGCTATGGCGGCGTTTATCCGCGTTGCCTCTGCTGTGCCGCCTGTCATGGCGCCCACAATTAACGGTGCAGAAAACCTATAGCCAAAAACGGTTGTTGATAAATCAATCTGCGCCTTGTCCACTTCAGGCAGAGCACGGTGGATAAGCTGTATGTCTTCAAACCCTGCAGTGGCTTTTCTTGCCTGCGCTTTCTCGTTTAGGCAGATTTTGATGTGATCTGCCTTGCGCTTTGCGGTTTCCTCTGCCAAGTTTATTCCTTCTCTATAAGCGTGCCTTCTACCGAGCCGCCGATAAGCATCTTATAAGTGCGATTCGGCTTCGCCGCGTTCACAATGGAAACTGGAATTCCCTGTGCCATGACCGGGATAAGCTCGTTTATTTTGCCAAGCATGCCGCCCGTAACATCAACTCCGCTGGAACCCGCCAACTTCGACTTAATCTTCTCAAGTTCGCTTAGCGTCAGACGCGTATATAGTTTGGCGTTCTTTGCCGTTTTTGGATCCGCGTCATACAAGCCGTCTGTATCTACGCCTATCACTACCCGTGCCGCGTTAAGCTTCAGCGCCAAATACGCCACAAGCTGGTCGCCGCTGAGTATGGTGAAACCCAGCGTCTCGTCTAAAACTGCGTCGCCATATAGCACTGGAACAAAGTCCATGGCAAGCAGCCGCTTTAATGCAGTGTCGTCGAAGGTTTTGATTCTGCCGTTCTCAGTTATTATGCATGATGAGGGTGTGACGCTTACGGCTGGGATGCTGTGCCACACTAGAGAATCCATCACTAAACCATTAAGCACGGTCATAACATGGTGGGTTTCCGCGAATCCGATTTTCTGCGCGTCCTCACGTAAACCCTCTTTTATTCCGTATTTTTGGGCTGTTGGATGGCCGAAGCTTCCGCCACCATGCACTATCACCAAACGCTGCACGTTCGCCTTCTGAATTTCTTCTGCCAACCGGTTTATAGCTTCGGTTCTGGCGGCGAGCTCACCGTTTTTGTCGGTTATCACTGAGCCGCCGATTTTCAAGATTGTCGGTTTCGTCTTATCCAATTCTGATACACTTTCCATTGTTGATTGTCAAATTAGTTTTTATTAAGGTGACTGTGCCGTTTTCTATGCGCATCCTGTCGCCTGTCTTTATTTTTGAAATATCCACTTTGTCAACGCAGGGTATCTCGGAGATTATTGCGCCGACGGCGACTATGGTTTCGCATTCTCGGTTGATGATTCCCGCGGGTGCCGTGCCATTCTTCCTCATCCGATACAGCGTGTATGAGCCTACGGTGGAGCCTTTCCCCGTGGGGAAAACGAGGATCTTGCCCTTGACACTTTGTCCCTTCAGCTCATGATCCTTCTCGATTACTTCACCCGTGTTCGGGTCTACTCCCCCATAGAAGGAGATTGGCTGCGTAGTCACCAAGGCTTCGCCTTCAGCCTTGCCCTTGAAAATTATTCTGCCCTTTAACTCCATTTTCCAGTCACCGCCGCTTCTATGCACTCTTCTATACTGCCCATTTTGGTTTTCATGCCATTCTGCCTCGAATAGAAGCAGCCCTTCGCGGATGTCGTAGCCAAAGCTTTGAATCGGCCCTTAAGCGGCGCCACAGCCATGCAAGTATCGCATGCGAATTTGCCGCCAGCCTGCTCAATTATTGCAGTGTAGCCGCGCTTATCCGCAAGCTGCTTCACCGAACGGGAGGTTGCAACCCAGAATTCCGTGTTAGCCGCAATTTTTTTGTCCTCCAACAAGCGGGCTATTTCCGCTATTTCCTTAATCGAGCAGTGGGGACAGCCGATGCAGACGAAATCGATGTCGCTGACGTCATCGTTGATTCTGTCATAGGCCTCTTGGATGTCGCGCTGCTCGATTGTAACAGTTTCCTTCGGCACTGGCCAGCGCTCAGCACCGGGCGTTATGCCTAACATATAAAAAAGCGGTTTAGCGCCGTAGGTTACAACCGAAGCACAGAAAGACTTCAACTCGTCTAATTCCGCTTCTTTTATGCCCGTAATGTATGGGATTTTGTTTTCCGCCTTTTTTCCTATGACGTAGCCGAGCGCGCCCCAGTCAGAAAACTTTGCTAGGGCCGCGTCAACTTTCACGTGGATGTTGGGCACGCGATTTTCGTCCAAGTGCAGCCCGTAGCATGGCGTTTTGCCGACGAAGGCGGCTGCAAGCGCTGACGGCCCGCCTTCACGGTTAGTTTTTGCGCCGAGAACCGAGTTGGCGAATGTAACAGCGGAGGACTCGGACCACGCGACATGCTCGCCGTAGCGTGGCAGATTCCCGATTAAGTAGGGCGTGCATGTGCAGGAGACAAGTATGCCCATTTTCTCAAAGGCTTGTATAACCATCTCCTGTTTTTTCGCGAAGTCTTCGCTGATGCCGAGCTGCCGCCAATTCTCTAGATCCATGCCCGCCGGATTCAGCGTAGTGATCACTTTGACTTTGCCGTCCTTTGCCAGCTCGTTCAGAAATTCCAGTCCCGCGTCTCCAAGGTTGTGGTATGAGACGCCAGCCACTTGGACGGAGCCCACTTTTATCAGGCGTTCAGCACCGTAGATTTCGCCGAGGGCAACGAGTATCTCCATGCTTTTCTTTACGGCGTAGCCTTCTTCGCCGTCCAGCATTCTATGCTCTTCTTTTGTGAGGTACATCCGTGATCACAGAAACCTGTTTAAATCCACTTTTTTATAGGCTTCTTTCACGAAGCCCTTGCCTGTCGCCATAAGCGGTATTGTCGCGTCCAAGCCCATCTTGCACGTCGTCGCTTTCTTTCCCTCCGTTAAGTCGCCCGACGGATCCAGCGATGAGCCAGGCTGGTTTGGCAGTATAACCGCGTTTTTGTCTGCCTGGAAGCGTGTTGCAATTGCCCACTCTACCTCAGGTGGGTCATAAATGTTTATGTCCTCGTCCACTATGACAACGTGCTTCAGCGAGCCATGCCCTCTGAAAGCTGCTTCAATAGCCTTTTTCCCGTCGTCTGGGTTGCGCTTTTTTATTTGGACAACCGCGTGGAGCCAGCTGCAGCCGCCAGGTGTTATGTAAACGTCTTTGCATTCGCAGACCTTGTTTACTTCGTTGAAGATTGTAGGTTCCTTAGGCATGCCCATCAAGAACTTATGCTCGTTTCTGCCGGCGAGTATTGTCTGGTAAATCGGATTTCTCCTATGCGTTATGCACTTGATTTCGATTACTGGCTGCTGCCTTACCTTGTCAACTATCCCGGTCAAGTCCAGGAACGGGCCTTCCGGCGCTTTTTCCTTGGTTATCCTTCCCTCAAGCACTATTTCACAGTCTTTGGGGACTTCCAAGTCGACGGTTTTGCATTTGACCAGCGGGGTTTTCTCCAGCGCATTAGCCATGCCTAACTCGTCGACGCCCATTGGCAGCGAGGTAGCAGCTGCGAGGAGAACAGCAGTTGAGTTGCCTATGCAGATGGCTATGTCAAGTTCTCCGCCGGCTTTCTTGAGCGCGGTGTCGGTGCCTCGGTTCTCAACGATCCGCGCTACAAAGCGGGTTTTGTCAAGTAGCATCAGCCTGTGGAAGCACATGTTCCGCGCTTTAAACTCGGGATCGCGGACTATAGCTACGGCTGAGGCAATATATTTTCCCCCGTCTTTCTCAGTGTAACGCATAATCGGCAACTTCGTTAAATCAACATCTCGTTCGACAACTTCTTGGCACTCGCCTTTCTCTACGATTTCAGGCGGCTCAGGATGCCCTATGGCACCGGATAACCTGGGCAATAGTTGTTCCTTTTTTATGCCTAACGCGCGGGCTATCAGCTCTCTTGAAGACACAAGACCAGCAACGACGGGTATACTGGATTCTTTGACTTTCTCGAAGAATACAGGTTTTTCTCCGAGCGCATCAATTATCCCAGCCATCTCATACTCGGTTGACACAGGCTTGCTGATGCATGTTAACTCTCCGCTTGCACGAAGTTGCTCCAAAAAACCTCTAAAACCCAAACCTCAACCCTCTGCCCATAATAGGCGCATTTATCTTTATAGCCTTTTAACTCCAATTTTGGTTCGCAGCACCTCAAAGCCTTCGCGTTCTATGGCGCGAGCAACCTTTTCCTGCAGTTCCTTGCCCGGTGTGAGCGCCACCATGCAGCCGCCGCCACCGCCGCCGGTAAGCTTCGCGCCGAAAGCGCCTTGCGTCCTCGCCAAATCCACCAGAAAGTCCAGCTCCTTGCAGGAAACCTCAATCTCTTGCAGTAAGCGGTGGTTCTCATTCATTAACTCGCCAACTTTTCTCAGGTTAAACTCTTCCAGCGCCTTCCTCGCCTCGAAAGCCAACGCCTCTGCCTGCTTAAACAGCGCCTCATATTTCTGCGGGTTTTTCTTTTTTCTCTCCGCGACGCCCTCCACCATGGCCTTGGTGTTTGCCACGATACCAGTGCTTCCGATCACGATTTCAACAGGATTCTGTATACTTAAACGCTCAATTATGTTTGGGCCGCCAGTCATCTTTCGCTTGAACCAGAGCAAGCCGCCGTAGGTAGCCGCAGTGTTATCAATGCCAGATGGGTTTCCAGCATAAGCTTTCTCTGCTTCATAGGCAATCTCGTTAATTTGTTCATCCGACAAGGATAAGCCAAATTCCTCGGCTATAGCACGAGCGATGGCTACGCTGCTTGCAGCGGAAGCGCCGAGCCCGCTGAAGCCGGGAAGCGAACCGCCGAGCCAAATGCTGAATGATGCCTTTTGTGGCTCGAGACCCATGGTTTTAAGCATGCGCTCTATGGATTCTATCTGCTGCGCCTTCTTTTCTTCCGTGTAGCCCTTGGAGCCTCTTCGCTCATCCTTGATGGTTATTCCGACCGGAGTTTTCTTTACCTCAGCTTCTGTTGCAGAATCAATTGCTGAAACAATTCCGGGAACACCGTGAACAACAAAGTGCTCGCCGAACAGGATTACTTTGCCGAAGCCGTAACCTTTTCCCATCACATAACACCCTTTTTGAAAATAGCTATGTGCGGATTAGATAAAAACATTCTTTCAATCGACCCACTACATGAACCTCAAAACTTCCTTCAAGCAGTTACTTAAGCCTCCTTAATGCACACAAATAATTCGACAATAAAGAAAATGATTACCACTAAAGGCGCAGCTGCAATGGCAACGGCTGAGCCCAGCTAGAAATTAACAAAAACATTAAAATGAAAACAGCAACAACCAGTGCCTTCATATTTGCCGCATATTAGCGATTCATTGCAGAAACCTATAGAGGGGGAGCTTATGGCAACGGGAAACCGAGTTGTTGCTTACTCAATAAAAAAATGCAACAAGATTATGAGCTAAAAGGCGTGGAGGTTAAGGTTGCCATTTCTCTTGCAGATACTTCGGTATTTCCGAGGAGTCTCTTGGGCCTACTTGGACTTTCCAGCCTGTTAGTTCTTCGATTTCGCCGCTTATTCTTGATGCTTTGCCTGGAATGATGAGCTTTCGATGTTTCACTTTTTTCTCTATGCCAGTGGCTTTTATGGCATCCGCCACTTTTTCCGCGGTGAGCTTGCGACCAGCAACTCCGCTGTCCACTGCTGAGCCTTCAGTGTCCACGACGATTAGGTAAGCGTTAAGCTTCGAGTTTTCAATGTCTGAGGCTACAGTGTAGTATGTCAACGCAAAGTTTGTTGTGAACAGCACGGGTGAATCTTGGTCGGGTGTACCAAACACTTTCAGTCCGGCTTCAACTGCCACGGGCTTGCGTGGATCAGTGTATATATTTTGACGTAGAACTGCATTCGGAAGAAGCGACCAACCATCAGCGCTGTGCAACACGATGACGTCAGCGTAACGGACAATTAGCATAGCGGCCAAGTAAGCTTCACGCCACTTCACGATTTCTTCTGCTAAGTCGCCTTTATTCATCCAAGCAACCATCGGAACACCCATCAGCGGGAATCCAGCTAGCTCTTCGCCGGCTTTGCATGCGGCTCTACGCAGCATAGTGAAGTTATTCAATGTGTCAGCTAAACCCTCGTTAGCGGAGGTGCCTGGATCCAGCACGAGGTCTTGAACGCCATAAGCCAGCAAGGTCTTAACCAGCGACACTAGCGTATCCAGATCGTTTGGCGCTGAAACCACTAATGGGCAACTGTACATGAGCGCAAGTTCAGCCATATCTCGCCAGTTATCCACGGTCGCCGCGTACAACAGCGGCTTCGCCTTCGGCGCAGCCATCAAGCCAGCTTCAGCCACATTCGGATTCAAAGCACATAGGATTAGGGGTAAACTAGTATTTTCAACGACTTTCTTAACAGCAGCCTTAAACTTCTCCGGATCGCCCGATGTTGAGCGAACGGCAATCATGTCAAGTTTAAGCGTATATCCGATGTAATCATATCTGAACTGTTCGGCGCGTTTTATGCGGTTTAGCAGTTCTTCTTCAGACATCTCGTCCGTAACATCGATTGCAATAGCTGTTGGGTTGAAGTACGTGAACTCATGTCGATACATGACGAGTTTTCCGCCGAGTTTGACGGCTTTATCTCCGACGCCTACAATCACTTCCTTGACCGGAGGCTTCAGCATCTCCTTCAGCTGATTGTAAGCTTTCTCGTACTCCTTCTTTAGCAAGGGTGAGCACTTGTCAATTTGTACTTCACGGTTAACGATTTTTGTGGCGAAGGCCATGCAATTTGCTTCGCCGCATTCTTTACAGTTGGTCTTGGGTAGAAGCTTGTAAACGTCGATGGGGCTTAGCTCTTTGACTCCAACTTTGCTTTTCTTTTCCCGTTCAGTCATACATGACTCGTCTCCGTTAAAGCTTCATGGAAACCCAGTTAGCAAACTTGGTTGGGTCAGATTTTTTGCCGCTTATTAGGTGATTTATGATTTCTTTCAGTGTCTTCACCGCGGCAGGATGCATCATCATGAACAAGTCCACGCCGGCCAGTAGAAGCGTCAAAGCCGTCGTTACTTCCCACAGAGGGCCGCGAAGCTCACGAGGCTCCCACTCAGGCGCCATCTTCAGCCAAGCTTCCCGCGCAGCCCAAGCATTAGTGGTGCCAGAAGACATCGGATGCGCAAGCTCAACATCACCCATCAAACCTGCCAGCCTCGCACGTTCCATGTTAGTGAAGGCATAATCCAAGCCGTAACCAAGCGCTGCAGTCGTCAAGTCCATGACAATATCCTCTTTACCCAGAAAATCATACAACCGCCTATTAAGCTCACGCGCCAAGTTCAAATCCATAGGCGTAAAAGATAATGCCACATGCCCATTCTTCTTAACAAATTTTGCACAGCGTTCAACATCCATATCCTGTGTTATGGAACTAATTAAGAAGCGTTCACCAGCAAAGGTCTCAGTTATCTCTTCGAAGACATCGGCATCTTTGACTGGATCGCCGCAGCCGCCAATCACCAGCGGCACATCCACAGCTTGCGCAACTTTTTCCACTGTTTTAACGGCTTCTCGAGGCTTAGCATCTTTAAGCAGCGGGTCAATGCTGATTAAGTGGATTGTAACCATGTCAGCGCCGAACTTATCAACTGCAAGCTTCGCCCAAGCTGCTGGATCACCGATAACATCCTTAACGTGCATCTTAACGGCTTTAGAAAGCGGAACCTCCATGTCGAAAACGTCAACCGTAATCACTGGAGGATGCAGAACAGGACGCTCAAACGTGTAGAAAGCAGGAGTAGTCTCGCCGCCGATTACGAGGGATCGGCCACGTGTTCCGCCCTCGCCTTTGGTGGCGCCAAGCTTAACTTCAACAATTTTGCCAGGATAAGTCTCTATTGGAGGCACAAACCGCGTCTTCAGCAACTCCGATGGCTTACCCTTAACCGTCGGCGTTACCGTCGGCGGAGGCAGTAACTGCGCAGGCAAGCCTCCCGCGCCAAACCATAACTCTAAGTCAGCGGCTTCCAGCTCAAAATCTTCCAACTCTATTTCCTTGAACTTCGCCAGAAGCTCCAGCAAGTCAGGGCTGAGGTTTAGCCCCGAATCGACCTCCCTTTTCTTTTTGTCAGCCAACGGCTTCACCCAGCTTTAACTCTTTTTCTCGTCTTTTATGGAACGTATCAGGACTTTCTTGGCGTAGATTTTCGCGTCTTTCAGGATTATCTTGAAGCCGCCAGCCATTATGGGCAAAGTCGCCGCTGTTGCCACGGGGATCATTGCGCCTTCTTCCCCTTTTGCTTCAGCAGGCGCTGTTTCTTCAGCTGCCGCTGCTTCTGCCGCAGCCCATTTGGCCACTACTGGGTGACCTTTTTCCTTCAAGAAAGCTTTCAACGCATCAAGGTTCTGCGCGTCCTCTTCAGTAGCTATTTTGTCAACGACATCTTTTGGAATGAAATCTTTGACGCGCTCTTTAACTTCTTTGGGTAACCAGACAACACGGCTCCAGCCGCCATCAGCCTGAAGGAATTTCTTGGAGCGCATGTACTCGATTGATAAGCCGTGAAAGCCGTCGACTTGGCGGCCGCCTGCTGTTGAGTCAGCGAGAGTTGAGAATGGTAACCCGTTTACAGTCGCGCCTTTGAAGCCTCTATGTACTAGGCCGAAGCCGTCGACTTCTGGAATGTAGAATGCGACAGCTTCGAAGCAGCCGCATGAAGTGTGTGGATGGCCGAAAGCTGTGTAAAGCCAGACTTGGTTAATTTCGCCTAGTGTCTTCTTCTTGACGGTTTCGTTTACACCTGAATATTCGCCTTTTACAGGATCTATTAATGCGCCTTTTTCAATAGCGAAGACGGGACCTTTAGGATCTACATTTGCGGAAGCTTTGCCGTCAAACCAGCTTATGGCACCGCAGTTTGAGTACCGTTGCGGTGTGATGACGCAAACATGAGTTGGAGCAAAGGATTGGCATAATATGCAGCCGTAGAATTTGTCAACGTCCTCGTCTTTTAAGCCTCTGGCTTTAGCGTCTCTCGCCTCGTATGCCTGAATAGCTTGTGGATAAAGCTCTTTCACCTTTTCAGGATCTGTTATGAAGGTTATTTGCACTTTTTCGATTATGGGCAGTTCGCTTTTGAAAAGCCTATGCAAAACTTTGCCGATGTATTCAAATGAGTTTAAGCCTTTCTGGAAAGATTTTTTACTCAGCCTTATCCAAATGTCGTAGCGCTGGTTGAGGTGCATGAAACCTTCAATGAAGTTCATATATCCATGGATGCGTCTTTCGATTACGCCTTCCAATCCTTCATCAAGCGTCGCACCAGCAGCTTCAACTAAGACACCTAAGGGGTAAGCGCTGCCTTCTTTCATGTCCTTTATATCTGGGCCGATTATGATTACTTTTCCATCTTCTACTGCGTCTTGGGGACGAACTTTTGCTAGTTCGAACTTTTCTTTGACTGTTGGTCCTCCGAGTTCTACGTACATGTCGTTTCTGCGGATTCGTTCACCTTCGTAGATTACTCCGACGTCGACTGGTATATCACTAAACATTGACATTTTTTATTGTCCTCCTTCAAATTTTTGAGTCATGACTTTTAGGTTGCTAGCCCATTCTTCCAGAGTTGCGTTTGGGAAAGACCAGCTAGCATGTGGATGATACAAGTTATCTAGGGTCATGGTTTTAAGGTTAGGGGCAAAATGCTTAAGTCCACACAATATCAGCGATTCCATGTAATAGGGCAAGGCTATGAACATTGCTAAGTCAGGGTGGCCTTTACCGTCGAGGCCTTGCCATTCAGGGTCAACGAGGCGATTGCCCATGTCCATTGCAGACATAAACGCGGCAGGTTCATAGCCACGCTTTAGGAACTCGCTTACCATATGAGCAGTTGCTACAACGGGAACTTTTGAAGCCTTGGCAAAGTCAATTATGTAGTCGATGAGCGGCTTGCCTTCCAGCCAGCGCTGAGTAGCATTGCTGCCCACGATAAGTATGGGCCGCGCAGCTTTTTTTATCATTGCGACTGCTACTTCAGGTTTGGTTATGGGATTTGCTTTCTTTGTGGCGGCTATTTCGGCGCATTGCCATGGTTCACACGACATTGCATCATCACTCCTTCTTCTTACGTATCATTCTCGGAAGCAAAGTCGGGTCGGGGATTACGGTTTCCTTCCAGCCTTTCGCTTCCAGAATCTTGACGATTTCGTCTTTCATAGTCATCGGCACATCAGCTAATGTGCGCACGAATAAGTGTATATCTGGAGGCATGCAGCCATAGTGACGCTTATGCAGGTCGATGTAGTGGCTCAGTTTGATGCTGCGGCCCTTCCATGTGTCGTTGGGTCTCATGCATAATTTAGCTATAGCGACCATAGCTTCTTGTGGAGTTTCAACCGTTTGGAATAAGTGTTCAGGTGTTGGACCAACATTGACTTTTTCGCCTGTTCGGGCGTCGTAAACTTCCCAGTTTTCAGGTTTATCCGCCCTGCCAAGGAGCATGCGCCGGTATTTGCTGCCATGCGGTCCAACCAGGACTGGAACACCTAGGCTCCAGAAGCCAGCGGCGATTGATGCCGCTTTCTGTGAGTATGCGCCCCATGCTAGGCCAACTGCGCCGACGCGGTTGTGTATGTAATCAGCTATTTCTTCATAATTGCCGCGAAGCGGCCGCTTGGCGAATATATTAGCAACTTTTATTGCAGCACCGGCGATGTGCGAGTTTGCTACGCATGAGCCCACATTGAGTACTCCTCCTGCAGCAAATTCACCAGGGAATTCCTCATAGAGTGTTTTGCCTTCAGCATTTTTGTATGAGCCAGCCGACATAGCTGAACAACCTGAAGTGACGACGATGAAACGGCGGAGAGCGAACTCGCGGCATATATCGTAAACGTCTTTACCGCCGTGTGGATAGTTGGCGCAGCCCACAACTGCAAGTATGCCTGGAATTTCGCCAAGCACTATAGGGCTGCCGACATTGCGGATTTCGGTATCTTGCACAGCGCCTCTGCCTGAGCGGCAGTAGTTCTTTTCTTCAAGCATGCATCTTTCGCCCGCTTTGACTATGAAGCTGTGTATTTGCAATTTTACTGGACAGGCTTCTTCACAGCGCCCGCAACCAATACATTCTTCATATAAATCAGTAAGCGGACCCAGATTACCTTCAGCAGCGGCCTTCAGAGCAGCTGGAATCGGCAGGTCTTGTGGGCAACTTCTTTGGCACATATTGCATTGTCTACAGGTTTTTGCAAGTGTCTTAATTTCGTCAATTTCAGGAAGAACACGATATTTTCTTCGTATAGGCGCGATTTTGGTGGCTACTTTTACTGCAACTTCACCCACTTTCTCAGGGTCAAGAATCAAGACGCCTGGCACTTTGCCGCTTACCAAGTCGGCCACTATTTCGTCTGCAGGGTCGTTTGTGCGATTCTTGAAACCCATGCAGTTTTTCTCTGAAGCCGCGATAACTGGTGCTTTGACACGTTCCGCTTCACTGAAAATATCTGTTCGGATACATTGCTCATCAAGAACTACTACATCAGCAAACCCGCCACGTACAAACCGTAGTTGCCAAGAGATTGGCCCCACAATCTTGGCTCGATCGTAATAGCGTGTGTTGTCAAATGCGGTGCAGCATAAGCCCACCACTTCTATTTTACCATCAAGTTTGCTTTCCTTCATGTAATCAATTATTCCGACTGAAGGCACCACGTTATGCCCGATGCACATGATGACTGGTTTTGATGTGTCAACGGTGCCGATACCCATTTCAATTAGCGGTGCTTCAGGATCAGCCTTTGGGAAGTCGAATGCTGAGATTTGGGCGATGTCAGCAACTTCCATACCTACTTGATCGATACGCCCCGCATGAAACGCCTTTGATTCAAAATCTAGATTGTTACCCTCTTGGCCCGTGTGCGCTGCTGAGAGGCAGTGGGTTATTTGTGTTTCACAGTAATCTAGAACTTCCATCAGATCTCCAAGGGTCTTAGGCCTTATCCCCGTAACAAGTCGGGTGACAGGCGCCTCAACCTTCACGTTTAAACCGCCTACGTCTAATGGGTAATTTCTACCGTATTTTTCAACCAAGTGATCGACCACATGACGAGCATGGGCCGTATGGGTTGCAGCGCCAATGCTACATGCGATAAGCACAATGCGCGAAGATTGGGCAGCTATGTCTAAGCCGCATGCGCCTCTTTTTCCAGCTGTTAAATCGCATTTGCCGTAAGTGCAAAGGCAGCAGAGGTCGCAGTCAGGCATATAGAAGGGCTTGTATTTATTCAGAAGTTTCATGTCCCAGTCGCGCAATGTGGATATTGAGGGCATCGGTGTTGGCCCCATGGGCTCTTCCCATGAGTCATCGACAATTTTTCCTATGGATACTTCAAGGTTTTTAACAAGACCGGTGGCGGTCTTCATTTCTCCGATTTTCATGTGCACGTTTTTCGTTGTCAAATTAAAACCTCAGTAAAGGTTTACCTACATTCAAGGGTCAGATGGTTTTTAAACTTTTCCGAAATTTTTTTAACAAAACCACCAATGCATCAATACGAATGTAATATTTACTTGGATATAGTTTTTACATAAAATAGCCAGCGTTGCTCAATATTTTCTTCACCGAAAGGTAAGCAACGTTATCAGAAGGCAACTCAAGCAATGATTTCCCATTAAGAACATAGTCATCCACTTGCTCATCAAAAGCAATTTTCCCTAAATACCTGAACTTCAAAGATCTTTCTGCTGTGTCTCCGAGTTGCTCAGGAAACCGATAGCCGCCTATTAGGTAAAAGTTGTCGAATTGCATACCTACTTCCTGCGCTATACGATACGCACGCTTGACATGATCGAAAGATTTCTTGGAATGGTCGAGAATGTCAAAAATATCGTTTACTTTTGACGTAATCCTCCTATTCAAATGCTCAAGTCCGGCTGGCGAGTCAATGAGCACGTACTTGTAGTTTTTAGTTAATGATTCCAAAGCGCCTTTCAAGGCAGCGTTCGGCATACAATAGCAACCTTCAACCCACTTAGTGCCTACAGCGAGAAAATCGAAATGATCGCTTTCAAATAACCCGCTTGACCAAATCTTGCTTTCTATTCTTTCTGACGGGGGAATACCGATGGTAGTACCGCCCTGCTCTATGAATGTGCTTACAAGAAGCTCGGAAATCGTGTGCTTTCCAGCCTCTTTTAGGTCAACACCAACCATTTCGGCAAGATTCTGATCTGGATCAGCATCCACAAGCAATAATGGCGATTGCCCAGATTCGACTAAGCATTTGGTCATTAAAGCCACAAAGCTGGATTTACCTGTTCCTCCACGACCAATAGTTACAAGAATTTTCATTTAAAACAGCACTCCATGTCAGGGTTGAGCGTTACTTTTAAGCAAAGTGTCACATATATTGTCTATGGTTCTTATTGCCGCAATATCTTTGTATTTAAGCGGTGTTTCTCCTAGCATGTCTGCTTCAATGACTTTCGCGTCAAATGGAACATAAGCAAGCACGGACAAGCCGTTTTTCTCAGCGAAACTCTTAACCGCTTCTTTCTGAGCGTCGTTCATAATCCGGTTACCAATTAGATAGAGCTGCTGCATACCTGCTTTTGCAGCTAAATCATGAATGTGCTTCGCTATCTCGAGAGATTTCAAATTAGAATCAGCCACGATAAGTAAAGCGTCAACTTGCCGGGCAGTTCCCCGGCCTATGTGCTCAACACCTGCTTCTAAATCTAAAACAACAGCCTCATCACGTTCAACGATTAAGTGGCGTAGCAAAGCGCGGATAACAGCGTTTGGTGCGCACATGCAACCGGCATCCATGGCTTTAACAGTGCCCATAACGAGCAAGTGCACGTCGAAAGGAGTGCCTACAGCATAATCACGGACTATGTCGTCCACGGTGAAGGATAAGCGGTAAACGCCAGAATAGCCAGTCCCAGTTTTAGAGTCCACAAGTTCCTTATTCTCTGAGATTGGCACTATCTTGCGAGCTTCTTCGGCGGACAAGCCCAAGGTTAAAGCAAGATTAGGAGAGGAATCAGCATCTATGGCTATGGTCTTTAAGCCTCGCTCAGCGAAGCCACGCGCGAGGCCGGCGGCGATAAGTGTTTTGCCAACTCCGCCCTTACCAGAAACAGCTACTTTCATAATGCCTCGCCCTGTATGGAAAAAATATGTTTGTTTGATGGCTTATTTATGTTTCCTTGAAAGAAGAAAGATTTGTATGCAAAAGATTTTTAATGCAAAGACGCCTTCCCTTTTAGCCGTGATGATATATCATGAAGATACTTAACGAGTTTGTTCCGACACGCAAATTTCTAAAACTGGCTGAAGAAATCAAAGACCTAGTTGACGGCTGGAACGTAACCGACAGCGCTGCTGGCTACCCCGCACCAAGCGGCACAGTGGTAAGCTGCATACTCAAAATGAAATACCCTGAAAAATACGTCTGCCCAATATTCATTCTGCACTACAAGGGACCAGTTGAGGTAGGAGGCTTAGCGCTTGCAGCAGACATCATAGGCTTAGACGGGCTAGCAGTAACCATGGGCGACGTGCCCAAATATGGCGAACCCATAAAGATGCTAAAATCCTCCGAAGAAGCAAGAGACTGGCTACGCACAACAGTGAAACTGAAGAACCTCAAATTAGGCTGCTTACTAACGGCACGGCGATCCGTAGAAGAAACACTCGCAAGAGTAAGAGACTCATGGGACTTCATCTACTTCATGAGACTGGAAGACAAATCATTCCCGATACTGGAGCAGGTAGCCAAAGAATGCAAGCGCCTAAACAAGCCCTGTTACGCATACTTCCTCGTGGGAACACCAAGAAATGTCGAGACAGTGAAAATGATCGGTTGGCCAGTCGCCGCAACCATGGATAAGGTGGAAGAAACTGCTGCAAAGCTAGACGGGCTTGTTGATGGCATAATCGCCACGTGCGCCGGAGACGCCGAAGGCGACAAGGAAATGCTAAAGAAACTGCAAAAATTCAGAAGCTAAAAAAGGCAGTTACCACCCTTTTTTGTTTATCCTTTCCCTCTTATGTAAGGGGACGACGAAAGGCCTAACTGAACAGACCTCTACTACCTCAACCTCCTTTTTTTCTTAAATCTCTTTCTACTCCTGTGTATTTCAGACAGCATTCTCTTATCAGCGATCCAAGTCGCACTACGGCTTTAGCCAACAGCTTGGGAATCCTTCATTCTTTTTTTAGCGGTCAAGCCGCAGGGGAAGGTAGAAGACTCCCAAGCCGCTTAGTCTTACTTTACCATAAACTCCTTCTCGTAGGTCCAAACAGCCCAAACCACATTCACCAACTTACGAGCAACAACCTTAATCGCATCCTTCTTGTTCCCTTTCCTTCTATAAGTATCCCAAAACACCTGCGCCAAACGCCCTTCAGAACAGTAACGAACATGCGACCATGAAGCTTCAATCAGAATCCACTTCAACCACTCATCGCCCTTAGACTCCCTGCCCATACCGGTATGCTCACCTGACTGCCTAACTTTAGGCACAAGCCCAGCATAATGAGCAAGCTTTTCTGGATTAGAGAACCGTTTGATATCGCATATTTCAGCATACAATGTTAGAGCAGACACGAAGCCGATTCCGGGAATGGTCATTAGCAGCTGCACTGGCTTTAGCTGACCATACTTTCTCTTCAGCATAGCTTCAATTTCTTTGCTCTGCCTATCCATCAAGTCTAAGAGCTCAACATTCTGGTTAGCCTCAAAAACACTAAGCTCAGATGCTGCCTTCCTGCCCTTTTTCGTCTTAAGATCCACCTTCAAGGCGATGTCTCGTTTTCTAAACTCAGATTTAGTCCTATTCTTTACGCCAGTAGAGAGCCTGGTTCTAAACGCTCGGTGTCTAAGCAAGCTTCTAAGCCACCTCAGTTCAGCAGGCGGCACATAGCATGTTGGCAACCAGTTCATCCTCGTTAAATGAGCCAGAGTTCTGCTATCTACTTTATCGTTCTTAACGTCTTCTGCTCGAAGCTTCACTTTCAAGGGATTAGCAAGCAACACTTCAAACTCAAGCTCTCTGAGGAAATCTATCTAGGGCCAGCAGAAACCAACCGATTCTAACGCCACTCTGCTTCCTTTAGGAACCGACGCTAAGCATCTTCGCAATTCAGCTCTGCTTGTGTTTACTCTTTCTCTTTTCACTATTTCTCCATTCAACTTCATGACTGTTACCTGAGTGCTCTTCAGGTGAACATCTAAACCAACCACTACTTCACTCATATTTCCAGTACCTCCGATATCTACGGCTTATCGGAGGTCTATCCAGAAAAAGCCTTTACATCCCGTCTTTTTTGTCAGCGCCCGCAGCAAAAGGCGGCAAATCTCAGCACAATGCTAAAGACAACTTAACCATTTCTTCATCCAAAGGTTCCAAATTGAAACCCATTTTGGCGCACATACGCAGCATCCGGTAGTTGTTTGAAAGCACATAACCGAAAATCGATGCCAACCTAAGATCCCTAGCGATCATGATGAGATGATCCAGCAGTTTTGAGCCAAGCCCGATCCCCTGCCACTCATCGCTCACAACCACAGCGAACTCGCCGCTCTTCCCATCTGGTTCAACAATGATGCTTCCAGCACCAACGATTATTCTGCTATCTCGCTGATGCTCCGCTATAATGGTGACTTCACGGCTATAATCCAGATTGCAATACCGCGCCAGCAAGTCGTGAGAAACTTCCTTCAATATTTGGAAAAACCTGAAACGCATGCTTTCCTCGGAAAGAGACAGCAAAAACTCGTTAAAACGCTGCTCATCTTCAGGTTTTATTGGGCGAAATAAAACTTTAGCGCCATTTTTCAGCACCCTCGCGGCAACATACTTTTGAGGATAAGAAGCAATAAGCGTGGTGTCCTGATGCTCAGCGACTTCTCGCATAATTCTGTTCCAGTCAAGCATCACGCACGCATCAACCGCGACAGCGCAATCTTTGCTGACAATCAGCGGGTTTATGTCTACCTCAGCTATTTCCGGAAAATCCAGTACAAGCTGCGAAGAATTCACCAATATTTTTTCCAGAAGCTTAACGTTCAACGGTAGTCCAGCAGACTGTGCATGCTTGTACACGCTTGTTTCTTCTATTAGCTGTCTAGCGAGCGCTTGATTTAATGGTGGGAACCCGATGCTGACATCTTTAACTATTTCAGCCGCGGTTCCGCCCAACCCAAAAATGATTACGGTACCGAAATATGGATCTTTCTTGGAGCCTATAAACAGTTCACATCCTTTTTCGTGTAGCAGAGGCTGAATAGCAACACCTTGAAACTCCATCATGTGGCTTTTTACTCTGCGAGCTAGTTCTTCAAAAGAAGAAGCGGCTTCTGCCGCGGAGCCAACACCCAAAATGACACCGCCGATTTTAGATTTACGCCAGAGGAGAGGAGACAGCGCCTTCATAACCACTGGGTAGCCAAGCTCAGAAGATAACGCTGCTGCTTCCTCGGTGGTTCTAGCAACGAGAGTCTTCACAACCGGAATATCGTATTCTTCTATGAAGCGTAAACATTCAGTTAATCCTAGGACTTTACGGCCCTCACAGAAAGCTCGCCTTATAATCCCCTTGAGAGAAGCCATGTTCGCTTTGACTGCAGGTATTTCTTCGGGAGTCTGATATAGAAGCGCCATATGTTGAGAATAATTATACAGATACATGAATGTTGAAACTGCTTCTTCAGGCGTTTTGAATGTAGGAATGCCGTTTTTATGAAGAACCTCGCGAGCTTTACGGCAGCGTTGATCTTCACCCAGCAAAGACGCGAAAATCGGTTTCTTGATTCCTTTTGCGGACCCAGCGATTACCTCTGCAAGGTCGATGGGTGTTGTAGCGCCTTGAGGCGTATACAAAACCAGAAAACCGTCACTTTTAGGGTCGCTAAAGCAGATTTCCAGCACATTTCTAAACCTTAAAGGAGATGCTTCTTCATAAACATCGATGGGATTCGCCACGCTGCAGTAAGGAGGCAAAATTTTCTTCAAAGCACTAATTGTTTCATCACTTAATTGCGCAAGCTTTCCACCACAAGCAATAAGGTGATCGGCGGCCATTATCGCTGGACCGCCAGCGTTGGTGATTATTGTCAGGTTAGGGCCTTCAGGCTTCGGCTGCATAGCCAAGGCTCCTGCACAGTTGAAGAGATCGCTAACAGCCTCGACGCGAACGATGCCTGCGCGTTTGAATGCAGCATCATACACAGCGTCTTCTCCACCTAAAGAGCCACTATGAGAAAACGCAGCTTCGACGCATTCCTTGAAGCGCCCGGCTTTGACCAGCAGAATAGGCTTGTTTTGAACGGCTAAGCGCGCTGCACTCATAAACTTTCGACCGTCTTTTATCGATTCAACATAAAGAAGAATGTAACGGGTCTGAGCGTCAGCGTTGAAGTAATCGATCAAGTCGCCAAAGTCAACATCAAGCGCTGATCCTAAAGAAACCATGGCGCTGAAACCAACATTGGCTTCAGCGGCCCAGTCCAATGCTGAAGCGCATAATGCAGCGCTCTGCGAGAGAAAAGCGATTTGTCCAGAGCTTGCTGGCTTATCGGCGAAGGTAGCGTAGAGGTTAATTCTTGGCCTTATCACACCAAAACTGTTAGGTCCAATAATCCGCATACCATACGTTTTTTTACACTCTAGGATTTGCTTCTCAAGATGCATCCCTGCTGTGCCTGTTTCCTTGAAGCCTGCTGAGATGATAATTGCGCCTTTCACGCCTACCTCTCCGCATTCTGCAATTACCTGCGGCACGATGTGCGCTGGAGTAGCGACCACAGCAAGATCTATCTTTGAGGGAATTTTGCTTACACTGGGATACGACTTTACTCCCTGAACGGTTGGTCTAAATGGGTTTACAGGTAAAACTTCACCCGCGTAGCCTAACTGTATTAGGTTTCGGAAAATTTTGGCGCCGATTGAATCTTTTCTGTCACTTGCGCCTATAACCGCGATCTTTTTAGGATTGAAAATGAAATGTAGGTTTTCTATTCCCAATTTTGGTGATTCCCTCGAGAAAAGCAATTTTCTATACAATGTATAATTTGGATACTTATCGTTTTAAAATCTTCTCAAGTTCACCTCAAGTGAGGCTTATCCAGAAGGTGTGCTTTTGGTTAGGGGAGAGATAACCTTAAGTTTTATTGGTGAATAGCCATTCATGCTTGTAAAAGCGAGGTAGACAGCTCATGGATGCCGTTAAGATAATTGCTGTTAAAAACTTGCCATTGATAACGGAAGGCGACAATATAGCGGAACTTATCTTTAACGCTGCTATAGCGCAGAATACGCCCATCCGAGACAGAGACATAATAGTAATCACGCATGTTGCTGTTTCTAAGGCCGAAGGAGACATCGTTAACTTGGATGATGTTTTGCCCTCGGAGCGAGCTATAGAAATAGCGCAGAAAACAGGGAAAGACCCCGCATTAGTAGAGACTATTCTTCGCGAAACAAAAGAGATCGTACGTTTAGGGCCTAACAGCATTATTACGGAAATAAAAAATGGAATGGTCTGCGCAAACGCTGGCGTGGATAAGTCAAATGTCGAAGGCGAAAGAACTGTGGCGTTGCTGCCTAAGAACCCTGACGCAACAGCCCAGAAAATTAGGCAGGAAATAAAAAGGTTAACGGGCTTCGATGTGGCAGTAATAATCTCAGACACACATGGTCGGCCCTTCAGAATGGGCGAGGTTAACGTTGCCGTAGGGGTAGCAGGAATTAAGCCTTTAAGGGACAGACGCGGAGAGAAAGACTTGTTCGGCTACGTGCTTAAGGTAAAACGAACAGCTGTAGCGGATGAATTAGCTTCTGCGGCGGAGCTTGTGATGGGGCAAGCGGATGAGGGTATACCCGCCGCCATCATAAGAGGATACAAATACCAACCCGTCGAAGACGCATCAGCCACGGAGCTTGTTAGACCAAAAGAGAAGGATTTGTTCAGATAATTAATTAGTGGAGAAACAGAATATGGATGAAGCGCTAATCAGGGAACTAAGTGAAAGAATAGTGAAAGCTGGTAGAGAGCTTTATGCGCAGGGTTTGGTGAAGGGAACAAGTGGAAACATCAGCGCAAGGATTCCCGGCGCAGACACGTTTCTGATAAAGCCTTCTGGAGCCTGCATGGGCAGACTTGAGCCGAAAGAACTGGTTCTCGTAGACTTACAAGGTAACAAGATTAGGGGCGAATTAAATGTCTCTATGGAGACGCCTATGCATTCTGCTATTTACAGAGCACGAGAGGATGTGCAGGCTATCGTGCATACGCATCCGCCGACTGCCACGGCCTTCGGCATTGCGCAAATAGAGATTCTGCCACTACAAATAGAACTCTGGATGCGTCTACCTAAGGGTGTGCCCATTATACCTTTTAAAGCACCAGGCTCAGAAGCACTTGCAGAAGCGGTGCAGAAAAAAATTGCCAGTTACGATGCAGTAATTCTTGAAAATCACGGCATCATAACTGTAGGCACAACTGTGGAAGCCGCTTGTGATCTGAACGAAATGGTTGAAGAAGCCGCTAAAGTTCAGCTTTCAGTTATGATGCTAACTGGTGGGCGTGCATGCGATTTAGCCGAGCTTAAGAAAAAGTTCAAAACTTAGAATATCTTAGAATAGCAGAAAAGTTAGGTGGAATAAGCATGGTGGAAGAAGCGCAGACGCCAAAAGAATTTTTCGAGCAGATACTACCTCGAAGATTTAAACCTGACAAAGCCGCCAGGGTTGATGTTACGGTTCAAATCAACATAGAGGGACCTAACGGCGGCAGCTGGGTGGTTACAATAAAGAATCAGAAGATTGAGGTTAAAGAAGGAACACATGCTTCGCCGACGCTGCTTATCGCGATGGCGGAAAAGGATTATTTGGACGTGGTTAACGGAAAAACAAGCGGTGAGAAAGCCTTTTTCAGCGGGAAGCTTCGGTTTAAGGGTGATCTCGGTTTAGCTTTGAGGTTGAAGGAAATGGGTTTTCTGTAGCAGGGGGCAAGCGCGGATTAATACGTTGCTGTGTACTCATAACAGCCTGTTATTGTTTCTATTCTTTGATTTATTGTCTGGTTTCAAAAGTTGAACGGCGAGGAAAGCTAAAGTTAAGGGCAGAATGCTTTTTTCTTCCTCGAGATTGATTAAGAATGTACTCATTTCAGTTATACTTGCACCCATAGCAGTTTTCACATAACTCCTAAATGCATCGTAAGAAGAGTAGTTTTGATGAAGTGAAATGATTGTTGCATCATATCCCAAGCCCATTCCACGTTGAATAAAGATAACACCAAACGGGTCTCTTCCTATCGTTTCAGGATGAGTCTTCCGAAACACTTCAATATGTTCGTGGTTTAATTTCGGATCAAATTTCAAGAGGTTCAACGCCATTATACTATAGCCTATTTTACAAAAGTTCGGAATAATCGTGTACTCTCGGATATACCCTTCTTTTTCCAATTTAGATCTAAGCCGTGTGGTGGTGGGTTGCGACGCACCTATGGCCTTTGCCAATTCCCTGTCGCTTCTTCGAGAATTTTTAATAAGTTCAGCAAGCAATTTCCTCTCTAATTCTTTTAACAATTAGTCTCCTTTCTCCTTTGGATTATGCACCTTAAGTGCCACTATTATGTTACCAAAAAATATTTTCAGATTCTTATTTATTAACTTGCCGAAATGGTTAAAGTTTTGCTATAACTTCTCTTGGCAAGTCTTCTTCGCCTATCTTGAAAGTTTGCGGCTCCTCAATCTTCAGAATTGCATGTAACGCCTCAGCGTCAAGTTCACAAATAAGCCGTAATATCTCCCTTCTGGCTAATTCGAGGTGCTCCTTGAGCAAATCAGGATTTTCGTGCAGCATTCCAGCAAGCGCGCAGATCTCTGCGGTTTTCAGATACCACTCTATCTTTCCAGTTTTACGGTTTATGTCAAAAGTAATAGGCCCAGCTCTGCAGGTTTCGGGTTTTACTGCGTGAACCATGCATTTTCTGGTTTTTTTGTCGTAGAATACGCATATGCCAAGTTCATCTACCACTGGAAAAGAATATTGTTCATGCGAAAATGGCTTTGGGATGTTGAAATGCTGGTTTTCTATGTATTCTTTGATGATTTTTTGGCGTTTCAGTGTTAGCGGCGGCTTAGCATCTTGGCAGCATATGCGTTTGCATCTGAAACATATATCGGAAGCACAGATTTTTTTCGCAGATTTACCCGGCATATGGCAAACTCACCTTTCCCTTAGGAGCACTCAGAAGTAGGGGTGATTATCGGCAAGGCAATTAATAAGCGTTAAATAAACATCCAAGATGGCTTCTTGAAAGCTGGTTTTCTGTGCTCTCTGCAAAACTCTGCTTCTTATAAGCTCAGATAAATTGCCTTCTTCAATCCGCTTTTTTACTATCCACAAATACTTTTTTTCATCTTCCTCTGCATTTTCAAAGGCTAAATTACATAGATGTTGGCAAACTTGCCGTGCTGTTTTGCCTTTCGGATGTGAAACCTCAGCGTTTAATCCATTGGCGATAACTGCGTTGAAGTCTTTTACCAGAAGCTTATGCGGCAGAGGTTCTGCATTTTCCACTATTAAACCGCGCAGAGCAGCCCGTATAAAGCAGCTTAAGGCTACATCTGATTTGACGCATTCTTGTTCATCCATCACGCGTACTTCTAGCGCTGCGCGATCAAATCTGAAAATCACGCCTCGGGAGTTTATCCATTCTTTGAAAAGAATTGTTTTTCCAGCTCCAAGCGTAGCTAAGTCTTGCGAGTACCGTTCAATTATTGTTTTCTGATATTGCTCGAAGGAATAGACGTACTCGGGGACAACATCGCCAGTTACTGATGGAACCTCCAATTGATTTGTCTTGTAAAAATGTAATCTGTTGTCCACATTAGGACCGAAGGCACCCTCGAATATTGGCGAAGACGCGGAGATGGCTGGAATATAAGCACATAAGCCAGCGAGAAGATTGTGTAGTATTATGCCAGCTTTTTCCTTTGAATAAGGAAGGTTTAGGTGGAAACTTTGGATGTTAAGCCAGCCATGCTGCTTGAGATTGAAGATTCTTCCGAGTTCACTGTAAATTTTTCTGTGGCGGTGATGCCAAATGCTTGTTTCTTCAAGCTTAAGTAACGGATGCATCCCTGTTCCAAGAAGGTACGCTTGATATTTTCTTTTAAGGAAGTCCAGCATTGTTTCCACGGCGCTTTGCATGGTTTCTTCGAAAATTTCAGGCGACCTGAAGGGAGCATTAGCCTTTATTTCCATAACGTGCAACTGGAGCTCTTTGCCAAACGTGAAGCGCGGCAACTCAACAAAGTTAACGATTCTTCCGTAGAAATCTTTTACGAGCTTATCTACGATTGGTAATGCTTGTAACTGCTCGTTAACAATTGAAAACTCGTGCTCTGGACCCAAAACCTCTAGCGGCTTGTACGTAATATTTCCTCTTTTCTTCTCACGAAACACTCGCTTAGAATAGGCTTTTAATGATTGGTTAATAAGCGTAACTGTGGATTTTTCTTGCTGCCCATGAACCAGTAAGTTTCGCCTAAAAAACCCTTCAAATAAGCAGACGTCGATTTTGGTTCTTAGTTCAAAAAGGCGCTTCTGTAAATCGGAGAACGGCAACTAAATTTGTCATTCACCAAAACTTGAAGCACAATAGCAGATGCCAGACGTGATACATGAGAAAGGTGTATAGAAACAATTTTAAGAATGGAGGTTTTAATGGTAGCGTAACCCAACTCGAAGGGTGAATCAAT
>Ga0315298_1003199_pt1 | contig 26429 bp, 26 predicted proteins | sample WHS_1_MG_FD_203077 | JGI IMG/M metagenome (GOLD analysis project Ga0315298, IMG submission 203077) | Extremophilic microbial mat communities from Washburn Hot Springs, YNP, Wyoming, USA - WHS_1_MG | ecosystem: Environmental > Aquatic > Thermal springs > Hot (42-90C) | place: USA: Wyoming... | reverse complement strand
ATGTTGTTGAAAAGCACGATGGGAATCCTCACCTCTGGCTTAATCCTGAGTATTTCATTAAACAAAGCGAAGTGATAAAGAACACGCTTATTGAAATTGACCCAGCGCATAAGGACACTTATGAGAAGAATTTCGAAACATACAAGAGAGAAATTCTTACAAAAGCAAGTGAACTTAAGGAGAAATTGAGCACCTTGCAAAATCGAAATGTTATTACCTTCCATGATGCCTTCCCGTATTTTGCAGAGTACTTTGGGCTTAATATTCTTGCATCAATTGAACCAGATCCAAACAAGATGCCAACACCAAAGCAGATTATAGAAATTGAGAACCTCATTAAGAAATACAATGTGAAGGTCGTTTTTAAAGAGCCAGAACTTTCTTCTGACATATACAGGTCGATTGTTGAGGATACAGGGGTTAAGGTCATCGACTTAATGCCTCTGGGTGACGGAGAAAAAATAAAGACATATATTGAACTTATGGAATATAATGTAGATATGATTTACGATGCGCTAAAATAATGGGAAAACCGATTCTTGAAGTAAAAAATTTGACGGTAAGTTTTAATGGCTTTAAGCCTCTGCACGATGTTTCCTTTGAGGTTCAGGAAGGGCAGTTTGCAGTTGTCCTGGGTCCGAATGGTGCTGGAAAAACGACGCTTCTAAAGGTTATACTTGGGCTTGTGCCATATGAAGGGAGTGTAAAGATATTCGGTAAGGATACAGAATTTCTTACAAAAGACGAAAGGCTCAGGATTTCCTATGTGCCGCAGCGGTTTGAGGGCGTAAAAAACTTGCCCTTAACTGTGTATGAGTTTTTTGAAATTTCTTCCGAAGGTAAAGGTAACCTTAAAGATAGAATTAACGAGTTTGCATCAATTGGAGATGTGAAAAGGCTACTTTCTAAAAAGATTTCTGAACTTTCGGGTGGCGAACTCCAGAGGGTTTTGATCGTCCGGGCATTGCTTTCGAAACCAAAACTCATGCTTTTTGACGAGCCTTTCTCTGGCGTTGATAAGATTGGGGAGCGAGCCTTTTATGAGTTTTTGAACTACCTCAAGGAAACATATAGTGTCACGATTGTCCTTGTTTCGCACGATGTGTATAACATAACGAAGATTGCAGATATTGCAATTTGCATAAACAGGAGGCTTGTATGTTCTGGGCCAGTTGAAAATGTATTTATGGAAGAAAACTTTGAAAGTGTTTTTGGAAAGGATGTCTCTACCTACAAGCACAAAATTTGCAAGGAAGGAGGGCCATGCGAGTTCTACAAGGAAGATGAGTCCGATAATCATTAGAAGTCTTGTTGCTGGAATTTTAACGAGTTTCTTGTGTGCTCTTGTAGGCGTTTTTGTAGTCATACGAAAAATGTCTTTCTTTGCACATGCTGTGTCGCATGCATCCCTTGCAGGTGTTGCAATTGCTTATTTAACAAATACAAATCCTTTTTTAGGTGCAATAGGCGTGGGGCTTTTGACGGGACTTGCTGTATCCTATTTTGTAGAGAGGTCTCGCCTTTTCGAGGACACCATCATTGGTATTCTTCTTCCGTTTACGATGAGCATTGGTCTTATCCTCATATCCTTCATAAAAGGATACAAGCCTGACTTGATGAGTTACCTTTTTGGAGATATCCTTTCAACTTCACGCATTGATATCTACCTCATAATAGGGATTTCAATTCCTGTACTTCTTCTTATGTTCTTGCTTTTGAAGAGGTTCATTCTCGTTGCAATCGACAGGGATTTTGCAAAGATAAAGGGGCACAATGTTTCGTTTCTCGATTACATTTTTATGGCAATACTCTCGCTTGTGGTCTTGATATCAACAAAAATTGTTGGAATTATCCTTGTTTCTGCACTTGTCGTTATCCCGACTGCAACTGCACTAAACTTATCGAGGAATATGAGGGAGACTTTTATTTACTCAATTGCCTTTGGCATTATGGGAAGTATTGTAGGGATATTTGCATCCTACGCCTTTAATCTTCCAACAGGCCCTGCGATCGTCTTCGTTATTTCAATAGTATTCCTTATAAGTCTGCTTTTTAAAAAGAGTTAAAACTTAATGTTATAGACGCGCCAGGTAAAGCCAACTTCTCCCATCTTCATAAGAGGGTTTGTCATATTGAGATTTGTGTCTGCAATTTGTGAGGCAGATGCGTATTCCATGCCGAGGCTTATCCCGACATCAAAAGTTCTCTTGTACAGGAGTGCATCAAGCCCTGTCCTCTTTTTCAAAAGCCCTAATATGAAAATTCTTGCACTTTTGAACTTTTTGTTTTTGAGTTGCCTTTTGATCTCTCTAAAGATAATGAGATCCCTGTAAGTGTCTCTAATTGAAATGGATTGCCTGTGTGGCATAAATTTCTTGAAGAGTTTATCGTCAACTTCCTTTACAACCTCGTTTATGTTTGGTATCGTAACTGAAACGCCTATAGGGTTCCCGTTTTCTTCGACGAGGTATATGAGTTCTGGCAATGCAATCTGCTTTAAGGATGTCGCAATGTAGTCCAACTCCTCCTCGGTGAATTTTTCAAACTGGGGATGTTCTATTGTATCCCAGGCGGCATTATATATACTCCTTATCTTTTCAATTTCGTTTTTGTAGTCCTTAAGGTTTACATCCCTTATCACTATGCCCTCTCTTCCGAGTTTTTCAATAAGCCCGCTACTCCCATTATTGAGGATAGTGGTAACTCTTTCCATATACTTTTGTGCCTTTTCTTGTTTTATGAGAAACGAAAACCAATCATTTTCTTTTTCACCAAACCTGTCAAAAATGTCCTTGTAATAGGGGGGATTATAAGGTTCCATCGGCATTGGACTGTGCTCAAAACCATCTATTAAAAGTCCTGCCTCACCCGATGCGTTAAACCTCATAGGACCTATAATCTTCGAGCAACCCTCATTTTTTAAATCTTTAACTGCTTCTTCAATGAGGGTTTCGCCAGCGTTTTCTGTTTCTGCTTCGAACACGCCTATAATTCCAATTTTCCCTCCAAATTTTTTCTCTCTGTAGTTTCTGTCAACGAGAGCAGCTATTCTTCCTTTTGGAACGCCATTTTCTTCGTATATATAGTATTGGAGATACTCAAGATGCATAAAAAATGGATTGTATCCTGGGAGATATTTTTTGAGTCTTATTCTATCGGGATTGAGGTCCTGAAGTTCTTGAATAATGAGGGGGAATACTTTCTTTGATTCAGTGCTTCTGTACCAGGAAATAAAAAAAGGAACTGAAACAAATGCCTTCAGGTCTTTTAAAAGGATATTGAAATTGGATTTTCTTTCATTTGATTCGGGTTCTTCTATTAATCGTCTTATCATATTTCACCTTCCTTTCTATTTCATAGATTATACAGAAAACGAAGTAACTTCAAAATGTGCTATAATATAGTGGTATGGAACTTGACAAAAGAAAGTCTGAAGTATTAAAAAGTGTGGTGAAAAATTACATAGAGAGCGGTGTCCCTATTTCTTCTCACAGGGTTGTAAGGGATGTGAGTTTTCCTGTTTCTCCTGCAACAGTAAGAAACTATATGGCAGAATTGGATGAAATGGGATATTTGACACAGGTATATGCTTCTTCTGGAAGAATACCCACAAGCAGGGGTTTTAGATATTTTGTTGAGGATGCTTTAAAGGAGAGAAAGCGAATAAAATTAACACAGATAAAGTTGCCTGATATTGAAAAAATTAAAAGTTTTAGGGAAGTTCTTTCTCAAATTTCGGCGCTCATTTCAAATTATACAAAGGAGATTTCTCTCGTTGTCTCACCAACTCTCCAGGATGACAGAATTAAATATATCCATTTCTTTATTGCCACACTAAATAAACTTTTTTCTGTTATCGTGACAACTCTTCACACAACTGAGGCGCTTTTTATTGGCTATTTTGATATGGATGAACAGACCCTGCATTTTATTGAAAATTTCCTGGATGAAAAGTTGGTGGATAAAACCATTAAAGAGGCTTTAAATTTGCTTATTCAGAATAGATTTTTTGAAAGTGAAGTAGGGAAAGATAAGGTTCTCATTGTTGTGCATTTCTTTGAAGCGCTGAAGGATGAATACGAAAAGAGAAAAACGAGGGAGGTTTTTATAAGAGGTGTTTCAAATCTTCTTACTACGCGCATTCAGATTGCGGAAGAACGGATAAAATTTTTGCTCAAGATGTTAGAAGAAAAAGAGACAGTGGAGAAAATCCTTGAAGACACGAAGGGGAACGAAAAAATCCAGATAGTTATTGGAGAAGAAAATAAAATACCAGAATTATGGGACTATAGTCTTATTACCGTAAAGTACTCTATAAAGGAACTCGAAGGCACTCTTGGTCTCCTTGGCCCAATAAGAATGGACTATATGAAGGGGATCTTTGTGCTGGAAGAGATTGCGGAGAAGTTAGAACAACTTTCAGAAAAGATCTCGGAATGAGATTTGCAATTTTTACCCTGGGTTGCAAGACAAACCAGTATGAGTCGGAGTTAATGAGGGAGTCTTTCCTTAAAGAGCAGTTTACGGAAGTTGCATTTAAGGATGTTGCGGATGTGTATGTGATCAATTCGTGTGTTGTAACTGAAAAGGCAGAGAGGGAGACAAGGAAAGCGGTTTACGAAGCGCAAAGAAAAAACCCAAAGGCACAGGTCATTCTTACAGGTTGCTATACAAAACTTTATTCTCCGAATAAACCTGGCAAAGTGATCTTCTATAGAGGATCGAGGTCTGGTATTGGTGCATTTGTGAAGACGGGAATAGAAAAGGGAGAAGATAAGCGAATCGAATCATTTTTTGGGAGAGTAAGGGCATTTGTAAAAGTTGAGGAGGGCTGTGATAACTTTTGTACATACTGTATTGTCCCCGTCGTCCGAGGTCATTCAATAAAAAGTAAACCAAAAGAGGCTGTTTTGGATGAAGTAAAAGGGCTTGTGGATAAAGGTTTTAAGGAGATTGTTTTAACAGGGACGGAGATCGGGAAGTATGGACAGGATATCGGGACAGATATTGCAGGACTTGTAAGTAAGTTGAAGGGTATAGAAGGGCTTATGCGTTTGCGTATTTCTTCCATTCATCCGAAGTATGTTGATGATAGCCTTATAAAAGAATTTCTTGAGCCAAAAGCCCTTGTGCCACACCTGCATATTTCACTTCAATCGGGGGATAACACAGTATTAGAAAAGATGAATCGTGGTTATACAGTAGAATCATATCTTGAGATTGTTGAAAAATTGAGAAAAATTGATCCGCTTTTTTCGATTTCTACTGATATTATTGTAGGCTTTCCGCAAGAAACGGAAGAGGCATTTTTTAATACACTGTCCATTATTAAGAAAGTGGAGTTTTCACGGGTGCATGTCTTTAGATATTCGAGAAGGCCGTTTACGCCTGCATATTACTTTAAAGAAAGTGTGTCTGAGATAACGAAAACCGTAAGAAGCAAACGCTTAAGAGAATTTGCAGATGCAATTGCAAATGAGTATAAAGAGCGCTTCATAGGCGCCATTGTCCCGGTCCTTGTTGAGGAAGAGGTAGACAGCATACTTTATGGATGGACGCCTCATTATGTGAAAGTATTTTTTAAAGGCAATGTTCCTGTTAATACGCTTGTAAAAGTAAGAGTAACCTCAGTAGAGGGAGGTATGTTAAAAGGAGAATTAATACCTTCTTAATAGTTGTCTTAGATAATCAAGCAGTGGCTCTTTTAGATCATCTCTCTTTAGGGAAAATGCAATATTTGCCTTGATTAAGCCGAGTTTTTCGCCAACATCGTAACGGATGCCTTCAAATTCATATGCATAGACTTTCTCCTTTGAGAGTAGTTTTCTTATAGCATCTGTTAACTGTATTTCTCCATTTTTGCCTGGCTCTGTATGTTCAATTGCATTAAATATAGTGTAATTTAAGATATATCTTCCAACAATGGCGAGGTCTGAAGGTGCCTCTGTTGGATTGGGCTTTTCGATGAGATCTTTTACTTCATAGATGCCCTCTGAAATTCTCTTCGCCTCAATAATACCATAAGACTTCGTTTCTTCCATAGGGACTTTCATTACCGCAATGACATTTCCCCCATATTTTTTGTGAATTTCTATCATCTGCTTGAGGGCGGGCACTTCTGCATCTATAATATCATCTGCAAGGAGCACTCCGAAGTATTCATCATTTATAAATCCTTTTGCATGATATACAGCATCGCCCAAACCATGCGCAACTTTTTGTCTTACATAAAAGATTGATGCAAGTTCGCTTGTTTCTCTTACTATCTTTAGAAGGTCGTGCCTTCCTTTTTCTTCCAACTCCCTTTCAAGTTCAACTGCATAGTCAAAGTAATCTTCGATTGCTCTTTTCCCTTTTCCAGTAACAAGCAGGATATCTTTAATGTGAGAATTTATTGCTTCCTCCACTACATATTGCACTGCAGGTTTATCAACAATTGGGAGCATCTCTTTTGGCTGGGCCTTTGTAATAGGAAGAAGCCTTGTTCCAAATCCACCTACTGGAATTACGACTTTCTTTATTTCTTTCATTGTGTCTCCCTTCTTCATTGCAAAAAATTATATTTCCCTACCTTATTTCTTTTCTCCTTATGAATTTTCCTCCCTCCATTGTTATGAGAAGCACATCTATTGGACCACCCACTGTCTTTGGCCTTGCCTGAAACCTCATCGTGTCGATTGTTGTCTGAATTGCATATACTGCAAAATCGATTGCATCCTGAAGGGGCATTGCATCCCAGAGGACCGGTGATTTTGGGATCTGGACGAAATTTCCCTGCGGGTCTTTTACGAAAACAGGATTGAGGATTTCATTTAGGATGTCTCCCTCCCCTCCCCAACTTGCTCCATAAACAACTTTTCTCAATTCGTTTGAGTAGTTAACTCTTACCTTTTCTTTTCTCTTGATATTTATATGATACACATATGGGATGCTACTTTTTCCTTCTTTTACATAGCCTGCGATGTGGAAAGAAGTGTCTGCATTTGGGAAGGAACTTCGGAAGAAGTTTGAAAGTTTGTTTGTTATTTCTTCAACCGAGTCGTGGGGTTCACAATGCTCCTCCTCGAACTTCTGTATGTAGAAGTCCATTGGAATGCCACCCAGGAATGTTTCTCCAAAAGTTGATATGCCAACCCCATTTTTTGAAAGGAGAAAGGTTTTATAAACATAATCAGAACTGACAATGGGAATAGGCGTTGAGTTCGGCATATCCTGCCTCTGAAGGGAGACAGTTTGTCTGCTATCGGATGCCATCACGATACCTGATGGCACATAGACTGTCACGATTAAAGACATATTTTCCTCCTCATTCTCTTATTAATGTGGTTTTGTAAGGTAATCTATCTGCCTTTTGGTTAGTTTGTCAATTTTTATTCCAGTTGCCTCAAGGAATATCTTTGCAACCTTTGTATCGATTTCTTCGGGGACATCGTAGACTCTGTTTTCGAGCGTGTGCGTAAGAAGATACTCTGCGGACAGTGCCTGAAGGGCAAAGGATAGGTCCATTATCTCGATTGGGTGTCCATCAGCACAGGCAAGGTTCACAAGGCGCCCTTCTCCAAGCACATAAATATGCCTTCCATTTTTAAGGGTATATTCATCAATATTTTCCCGAACTTCACGCTTTGAAACTTTTTCTTTCTCAAGTTCGTCCATTGCGACTTCTACATTAAAGTGCCCTGCATTTGTAAGGATTGTACCGTCTTTTAGAAGTTCAAAGTGCCTTGAGTCGATGACATTCGTATTTCCGGTGCAGGTTACAAAAATGTCGCCAAATTTTGCCGCATTTTTCATTTCCATCACTTCAAAGCCATCCATATATGCTTCAATTGCCTTTACGGGGTCAACTTCTGTTACAATGACACGGGCACCAAGTCCTCTTGCACGCATAGAAACACCTTTTCCAACCCATCCGTATCCAGCAACGACAACGGTTTTTCCTGCAATATTGAGGTTTGTTGCCCTCATGATCGCATCCCATACGGACTGCCCTGTGCCATACCTGTTGTCAAAGAGATGCTTGCATTTCCCATTATTTACTGCGATGACGGGGAATTTCAAAAGTTTTGCATTTTCAAGTACCTTGTTCCTTATAACGCCTGTTGTTGTCTCCTCGCAAGCGCCCATTACACCCTTGAGAAGGTCTTTCCTTTCATAGTGGAGAAGGTGAACAAGGTCTCCACCATCGTCGATAACGATATGGGGTTTTATATCGAGAGTCTTTTTGATGTTTTCAAGGTGTTCTTCTTCAGTTTCGCCCCTCTTTGCAAAGACTGGAATGTCGAAGTTCCTCAGTGCCTTTGCAACATCGTCCTGCGTTGTAAGGGGGTTTGAGCCCGAAACATAGATATTTGCACCACCCATTTTTAGCACTTTTGCAAGGTTTGCTGTCTTTGCCTCGAGATGAATTGAGAGTGCAATGTTTATTCCTTTGAAGGGCAATCTTTTTTCAAAATCGTCTTTTATCTTTTGAAGGATCTTCATATGGGTAAATGCCCACTCTAACTTTCTTTCTCCTTCTTTTTCCATTTTATCCTCCTTAAATCAATTTATTTTGAATTTTTGTTGCCTTTATTGTGTTCCTGAATAGCATAAGGGTTGTTAAGACGCCAATGCCGCCAGGGACTGGTGTTATATAACCTGCGACTTCTTTTACATCGTCAAAGTCTACATCCCCGATGAGTTTTCCATCAATTCTGTTTATGCCTGCATCTATTACTACTGCACCTTCCTTTACATAATTCCTCGTGATAAGCCTTGCCTTTCCCACGGATACAACAAGTATATCAGCAACTCTTGTAATTTCCTCAAGATTTCTTGTTCTGGAATGTGCAATGGTAACTGTAGCATTTTCTTGTAGCAAAAGAAACGCAGTCGGTTTCCCCACAATGTTACTTCTTCCAATAACAACAGCATGTTTTCCCTCGATACTTACTACATATTTTATTGCTGCAATGATTGCCTGTGCTGTTGCAGGGGGGAAAAGGCTTGTGCCTTGTAGAAGATGCCCAAAATTTACAGGATGAAATCCATCTATATCTTTTTCTATGGCTATCGACTCGATGACTTTCGTTTTATCGATGTGAGGTGGGAGAGGAAGTTCAACAAGAATGCCGTGAATATCTTTTCTTAGATTGAGGTTCTTGATGTTAAAAAGGAGTTCTTCTTCCGAAAGGTCTCCTTTAAATTTATGGTGTTCAATGTAAAAGCCTATGTTTTCTCCCTCCCTTTTTATATTCCTTGCATAGCCTTCAGAAGCCTTATCTTCTCCTACTTGAATTACTGCAAGCCCCGGAGTTATAAGTTTTGCTCTCAGTAACTCCACTTCTACTTTTACTTCGTTTCGAATTTTTACTGCAATTTCTTTTCCATCAATTACCATTTTTCGACCTCCTTTGCTTAATAATACAGAATTTGGTATTTTTTTCAAGTATTATAACACAACTCAGTAAAAATTTTATGAAGCGTAGAATTAGATATACGGATGAACATAAATTATGTGCTAATCCCATAATTGGGTGACTCCTTCTGTTAAGGTATAATACCTTAAAATAAGTTTAGGAAGGAGGATTTACATACACTTATTCCTTATGAAAAGTTGAAAGAACTACTTGGAGGAAAGACTTCAACAGATTTTGGAGTCTGTAACATTTTGCCTCTTGACAAAATCTTAAATTTTAGTACAGTTAAAGATGAAAGAGTGTGTAGTCACCCAATTTAGGGAACACTACATTGGTATTACACAACAATTTATGTGATTTATTATGTTCCAAAAAGCCCGTAGGAGGTAAGTATGAAAAAAGGTATAAAGAAAAAAGTAATAGATGATATAAAATTCATGGGTATTGTCGTCTCTATAGGGCTTCTTTTTTTTCTTATTTTTGAGATCAAGCCATTTCGTCACATTGGTGCTTATGGAGGCACTATGCCTTTTTCTTCTGTTCCAGAAGAAGTTGTCCAACTAATGAAGGAAAAGTCAAGAAAAGATATACATCCTGATGATGTAATATTTGTCCTCTATTATTGGACTGGGTATTATCATCTTGTTGGCTTTCAACTGACAAATGAACCCGCAAAATGGTTTGACTCTTCGAATTGGGAAACACTTCAGCAAGGTGAAATTGCACTTAACATATACGATGCTGTTACCAACTGCTATTTACAGATGTATGTTAAGCAAGGGTATGCAGTAAGGATTCCTCAACTTGCTTCTACTTTTCCTTCACCTACAATTTTCAAACTCTACCACATCCTTCCTGAAATTATCTCCAACTATCTTACAACAATCCACAAAGCGGAGATCGATGAGTATGTATTTAATGAGTATGGTAGGTATTTCCTTCCAGATCCTTGGAGGAAACCATACACCCATAAGCATTACACAGGGCAATATCCAGAATTTCCATAGAAAAGGCAAGGTTCACACTTTATGAAAGAGTACTTCAATGAAGCGGTAATCCTCACCTTGTTTCACTTAAACTGACAGATAAGTATGGAGGGAAAGAGATGTGGTTTACAAATATTAACGGACAGGATATAGAGACACAACAACAAAATGCAATAGCCCTCAATATTAACAGAGCTGTTAATTCTGGTCTCCACGCCTATGTGAAGGAAGGGTATAGACTTGATATTACTGGACGAAATACAGTGATAAGTATAATTGGTGGAATCTTAACGGCAAGTTCAGTTGTTTTATCTTTTGCTGCAAAGTATAACTGGTCTACACTATATCTAATAGCAATTAACCCAGATGCTGGGATTATTTTATCAATCTCATCAGCCATCATTGCACTTCTCTCTTCTCTCCCTTTAACAATTTGGCTATATAATCCTAACTTTACAATAACAACCTATACATTCGGTAATTCATCTCAAAATTACCAACCATCTACCTGGACTCCTACCTGGTATCAATTTGGCTATGGAACACCTTAATAATGGAGGTAGAATATGAGGAGAAAACTCACAAAAAGAGAGGAAACACTAAATACGATAGCACTGCTCATCTCAACTTTCACTTTACTCTTCTTCTACATCATCCCTGGCTGGCCATTTCGTCATATTGGTGCTTATGGAGGCAGTATGCCTTTCTCCAGTATTCCAACTGAAGTTGTGCAAGAGGTAAAGAATAGCTCAGTCAAACATATAAACTCTGATGACATAATATTTATCATCTATTATCAAGATGATTCAAATTATCACCTTGTTGGCTTTAAACTTTCTGATGGAACAGAAAAGTGGTTTGCAGAAGAAGAAGTAGAAACAAAAGATTCAGCATTAATAGCTGCAAACATTGAAACTGCTCTTGAATCAGGTCTCCATGCCTATGTGAAGGAGGGGTATGCTGTGAGAATTCCAAAACTCAAGAGTGATCGCTATTCCCTTTTTGTCATCTTTAAACTCTACCATATCCTCCCTGAAACAACATTCAACTGGTTTAGAAGAGTGCATAAGGCAGAGATTGAGAAGTATGTGTTTGATTGGACTTCTGAACATTACATCGTTACCCACTACAAAGGTGTCTATCCAGAGTTTCCATAAGGGTACTCTTGTCTATATGAATCGTTACCTCTCATAAAAAATCTAATCAAAAAACGCTTAAATTTAGACAAAAAGGACCTCAAAGGTATAAAATATACTATCCAGCCTATACCTTATTTCCTATGGGCGTTTTTGGGCATTTTAGAGAGGAATTTTATCCAGGTATCAGACTAATAAGATATCCGACACAAACTGTACGAAAATTTGAAAAAGTGTTAAAATGTTTTAAGAGTGGTGAATATTGTCTAAATTAGGCAATATTTTGAATGTGATTTATAGAGAGGTAGATTATGTGAGTATTTTCTTTAAAGTTTATATGCAAGGAGGTGTAATATGATATGTCCAAATTGTGGCAAGCAAATCCCGGATGGGTCTAAGTTCTGCCCATACTGTGGAGCAAAGATAGAAGTTAAAGGAACACCTGAATTAAGAAAGATAACGATAAATAGAAGGCTAATTGTCATTCCTATTGTTGTCTTATTGGTTATTGCGGGTATATTTGCCTTTACTAAACTCTTTCCCTCTCGTCCATTATTTGGCCCTTCAGGAGTAAGTGGAAAGTATATTTGCATTAAAGGAGGTTCTGGACAGTCGTTTTATACAGGAGATATAGTTGAATTTAAACCGAATGGTGAAGTTTACCTTTCAAGTGAAGGACAACCCTCTGTGGTTGCAAAGTATGAAGTTGATGGAGAAAATGTAACTATTAGAATAGATGTTATGGGCTCTCAATATGTTCTTAAAGGGACAATAAAAGGTAATACAATTGTTTTTGATGACGGTGCTGCCCTTAATAGATATACAGAAGGGAATATCAACTCTACTACAGAACATCCTCAGAAAGAAACTATTGCTGGGCCAATCTGGCCAATGTTTCGCTACAATACACAACACACAGGACAATGTCCATATGATACATCAAGGAATAACGGCACACTCAAATGGAAGTTTGCAATAGGTGACCAGATTCACTCTTCCCCTGCCATTGCTTCAGATGGGACGATCTACATAGGATCAGATGACCGTTACCTCTATGCAATTAACCCGAATGGAACGCTCAAATGGAAGTTTAAAACAGGTAATGGGATTTACTCTTCCCCTGCCATTGCTTCAGATGGGACGATTTACATAGGATCATGGGATCATTACCTCTATGCAATTAATCCAGACGGGACACTCAAATGGAAGTTTAAAACAGGTAATGGGATTTACTCTTCCCCTGCCATTGCTTCAGATGGGACGATTTACATAGGATCATGGGATCATTACCTCTATGCAATTAACCCAGATAGGACACTCAAATGGGAGTTTGAAACAGGTGATGGAATTTACTCTTCTCCTGCCATTGCTTCAGATGGGACGATCTACATAGGGTCAGATGATCAATACCTCTATGCAATTGGAGGAGAATAAAAGGCTTTTAAATATTAAACTCAACTTTGCCAACTATGATCTGTAGAAATTGAGTATTAATCAATGATTGTCGGTATTTTTATGTTGAGGCGTATGCACTACAAATTATTCGGTAGGGAGAGTTATATATTAGGCCTTTATTAATCTCTTTGGAAATTGTATTCCAAGTCTTCTTATGAGCAGTTTCATCTCATCTTTTAGTTCTGTCCTCATAAAGTATTGTTTTGAATCTGCATTCAATTTAACAAGTTTTAATGACTGGGCTACGGAGTATATCCTTCTATAGTTCCAACCGTTACCCAAGAGATTCTCCAATACTCTTTCACTGTAGAGAGCAAGAAAGATGAGTGCAATATGTGCCTTTATCCTTCTTTCCCTATAGTGGTATGTGGGCCTTATCTTCAGGAATGTTTTCATTGTCTTAAAACTGTCTTCTATCTTCCACAGTTCTTTGTAATGTTCTGCAACCTCAACTTTCGGAAGTGTTGTATTTGTGAGCAATACCCACATACCATCATACTTCTCAATTTCCTTTATCTTCTCTTCATTAATCGTTATCCTGTTTGACTCAAGTTTAATGAGTTTCTTTATTTCTCTATTGGGGATGAAGTTCTTCACATTTGTTACTTCCTTGAGGTGTGCAATGATATTTGCCCTTTTTTCTTTCTCATACATTGCCTCTTCTGGGTTAAAACAAACAATGTACCTCAGAGAATGCCTTCCTATCCACTGTATTACCTTCCCAAACCTTATGGGTGATGGGTATCCTATGCTCATCTACAACAAGAGATTTCTATATCTTGAAACTGCTTAAAAAAGGAGAAAATTTGGTGAGATTGCTAAGAATTATGTGTTAATAAGATTGGTTTTTTTCAAAAAAAGTACTAAAATTTTTTAGAGCGATAAAGAATTGCCCAATTTAGGAGTATAATATGGTTGTGGAAAAAAATCATATTGCTGAAGTAGTAAAAGTTGATGGTCTTGACATTATTGCAGAATCAGAGAGGAAAAGTGCCGTCCCTGTTGGGACATTGCTTGAAACCGCAAAACTTAACAAGATTATTTTTATTGTGTTGGATGATCTGTATGCGCCCCTTACCCCTGATCTTTCCTTGAGAGCATATGGTATTGAGGAAGATAAATTAGGTGAATCTTATCCGTATATTGATCGTTTTATGCGGTATTTCTTGAGAATTTACCCGCTTGCAGAGTACGGAGGAGAAGAGCAGTTTTCCGTTGTTTCGAAATCTCCCTTTTTAAATGCGCTTCTTTATGAAGTCCCATGGGAAAGAGTAGTAGCATTTTTTGAAAACTTTGAAGTGATTGATGAACTTGGACGAATTGATAAAACAAAATTTCCAAAGAGAAACAAGGCAATTATTAATGCTATAAAAACATATATTTCAGGTGTGGAAGAGAGTGACCTCCCAAATAAAAAGAGATATATTGTTGAGAAACTATCCGTTATCTTTAAGGGTGATTATACTTCTCTTATGGAGATTGTGAGGGGGATTTCAAAATGAAGAAGAACGCTTATATCGGATATATTACAGGAGGTGCTTTTAGTGAGGGGCTTACTTTTAAACTTGATAGACATATCCCGACTGAGAATGTGCGTATAGGGGATTTCGTTGTAGTTGAAGGGAAGAATGAGGACTTCCTTTGCGAAGTGGATGATATAAGATTGAAGACAACAACAGACGAAGTGTTCTTTGAACCCATTGAGGAAAAAGATGAACTTGAAAGGCTTGCTGTATCTTCCTTTGTTTATAGTGAGGTATCTATTTTCCCTTATGTTACTTTTTCGAAGACAGATTCAAAGACATTTTCAAGGAGTGTAAAAACATTGCCCTCGCATTTTTCTCTGGTAAGAAAGGCAAACGATGAAGATCTGAGAAGGCTTATTCCAGAAGAAAACGCATTTTATATTGGCACTCCTCTTACAACAAATGCACCAGTTTACATAGATTTGACCAAACTCTCTATGAGAAATGCTGGTTTATTTGGGATTACAGGGTCTGGAAAATCCTTTCTTGCAAGAATGCTCTTTGCCGGGCTTATCAAAAAAAGGATTTCTACACTCCTTATATTCGATATGCATAATGAACATGGAAAGAGTATCATAGACGAACAGAACAATATGCTTGTTTCTCTTGCCGGGTTGTTCCCTTCTGAAGTAAAGATTTACGATGTGGATAGTTCTAATGAGGATGCGGCCAATTTTATTGTGATCCCGTATATGTATATTGAGCCTGAAGATCTCGAACTTGTTTCTGACCTTCTGGACTTCTCTCCAAAATCACTGGAAACGCTTGAAATTGTCGCCCTTAAGAAAAAGGATTATATGCATTTTCTTATAGAAGCATATCCAGCACTTGGAAGTGAAGAAAGGGATAGAGTTATAGAGGAGTTGAATGTAAATCTTGAATCGCTTAATGCGCTTTCAAGGCATCTTCAAAAATTGAAGAGACTTGCTTTCTTAAAAGATTCTGAAGAGACGAGTTCCATTGATTCAATTATGAAGGATTTATCGCATGGAGTAAGTGTAGTTGTGCAGTTTTCTGGTGCGTATAAAGACGACAAACTTGTATACTATCTTGTATCAAACATTCTAACGCGGAGGATTTACGAAAAGTTCTCAAACTTTCATGAAGAAGACAAAAATCCAAAGAGAATAACAATAGCAGTGGAAGAAGCACATAAGTTCCTTTCAAGGCAGTATCAAATGAAGAATGTATTTGGAAAAATTGCGCGAGAAATGAGGAAGTTCAATGTAACGCTTTTCATAATAGACCAGAGGCCAAGTGAAATTGATCCTGAAGTGCTTTCCCAGATTGGCACGCGGTTGGTGATGGAACTTAAAGACGAGCATGATATAGAAGCGGTATTCCAGGGGGCATCACACTCTAAGAGGCTTATGAAATTACTTTCGACATTGGAGCAGGGGCAAGCACTTGTATTCGGTTATGCAGTGCCTCTCCCATTGCCTGTTAATGTAAGGAAATACGATCGGAATTTTATAGAAGAAATAAGGACTTTAAAAAATAATACAAATCCCATTGAGGATATCTATTAAGGAGGTAGAAATGTATCCAGTATTGATTAGAATCGGTAATTATGAGTTGAGGACTTATGGAGTGATTGTTGCAATTGCGGCTATTACAGGCATATTAACAGGGCTTAGATATGTGAAGGACCGGGGGATTGATGAGGATACTTTCCTCAGCGTTGTCATTTGGGCACTTGTCGGTGGTATAATGGGAGCAAGGATTTTCTGGGTATTTGTATCACCGGATCTTACAACCTATCTTAGGCGACCTCTTACCATTTTTGCCTTTTGGGAAGGAGGCCTTTCCTTTGAAGGGATGATCTTAGGAGGGCTTATTGCAGTTATTATAGGGGCAAGGGTTTACAAAGTATCATTTAGAAAGATTCTCGATGCAAGTGCCCTTGGTGTTTCAATTGGATACGGTATTGGAAAGTTTGCCTGCTTCTTTAACGGCTGTTGCTATGGTTTGCCTGTGCCTTCATGGTGGCCAAAAGTCTTTCCCTTGGCCCTTGTTTTTAAAGACCCCCGTTCACAATGTGACCTGTTAAATACACCTCTTTATCCAGCACAACTTCTCAATGCATTGAGTGGCTGGATTACATTTTTTGCCTTAATCTACATTTTAAAGAGGAAGAGGTATCTTAAGGCTGGAAAACTATTTTCTTTCTTTGGCTATATTTTCTCTCCGATGTTATTCTTAATAGACTTTATTCGCTCTATTCCAACTCACTATCTCGGCCTTACACCAAATCAATGGTTTTCAATTGGTTTTATTATCTTTTCCGTTATTTTCGATGTGTTAAATGTAGATAGGACTAAAACTGGGGTTCAAGCACAATGATTTCACCTTGAGGAAGGTTTTCTTTTTTTACTTCTAATTCTTTTACAGTTTTAAAGTTTTGCCCTTTTGTAAATTCCGTAACAGGCAGGATATTAAGGGTTGCGCCTTTTAACCTGTAGTGCATTGGTATTGCAATATTTGGTTTGAATTCCTCAATCATTTTAAGTGCCTCTTTTGGACCAATAGTGTAAATGCCTCCAACAGGTAAAAGGAATACATTTGTCCCTTTTAAGAATGTTTTTACTTCTTCGTTCACATTTACATCGCCAAAATCGCCAAGGTGTACAAGGGAGATACCTCCACCTGTGATTTTAAAAATGTCTATTGTCCCGCGCTCTTTTCCCTGTTTTGTGTCGTGAAACCATTTGATGGATTCAAATTGGACTCCATTAATCTCCTTTTTTATGCTTCCCTTCAGGACCTCTTTAAATTTTGGGACTTCTCTTATTGCATTGTGGTCAAAATGGTCGTGTGAAACAGTTATAATATCAACTTCTGGGAATCGGACAGGATATCCTATGGAGGCATCGTACGGATCAGTCAAGATTTTTGTCCCATTTACTTCGATAAGAAAACTTGAATGCCCATAATATGTAATTTTCATCTCCTCACCTCCAATTAAATTATACTACTTTTTAGTCAATATCTCTTTTGCAAGAATTCACTCAATTTTGAGAGCAGATTTTAAGGCTTTTTCATACGCTGCAGGAAAAATTCAAGTGCTTCTTTATACTTTTTCTCTCTCAGGAGATTTTTCCCATATTCAATGTCTGATGTAACGGAAGGTCCCTTCATTTCGGTTTCTACAGTTTCCGTTTTTTTGGACTTCTCTTCAGTTTTTTCTTCTTTTGCCCTTTTATATATGTGTTCAAAATACCTTAAAATTGGAGATTCTGTTTTGTAGAGAAGAATAAGTTCGTTTAGTTCGTTAAGAGCGCTTTCATTCTCTTCTATTGGAAGCATTCTGTATCTACAGAGTGGATTTATTTCCAGGACCTTTCTGTAGAATTCATTTGCTTTGGTGGGATTATTGAGCCTTTCATCGTATATGCGTCCAAGGAGGTATAAAATCCTTGGATAATCTGGATATGTTATAAGAATTTCCTGGAGCAGTGTCTGTGCTTTTTCAGTTTCCTGTGCCCTGAAGTAGGCTTCTGCAAGGCTCGTTTTCAGGATTATTGAATCTTTATTTGTCTTTTGTAACTCCTTGAGTATGTCAATAAATTCTCTTCTATCAAGATTTTCTTCCGAAAGGATTATCTTCAATTTTTCATCTTCCTTTGCATTTGTGAGATGCAAGATCGTTTCTTTCTCATTTGCTGGTGCAAGTGCAACTGTTTTTTCAAAGAGTTCCTGGGCGTTTTTTCCTTCAGCCATGTTTACATACCCTTTAAACATATATCCGTAGTGTAATTCGGGATCAATATTCAATACATATTTGAAGACAATATTTGCATCAAGAAGTGCCCCTCTGTTGAGATATGCAATACCTCGAAACAATTCATAAAAAACATTCGGGGTTTTTGTATCCATAGAGAGTGTTTCTGCTCTTTTTTCAACTATATCAAATTTGTTAAGTAAAAAATTGTATGTAAGAGACAGGATGTTCAGAAATATAGAAGAAGGGCGAATGTTGAGTTTCTCTTCTACAATACTAAGCCTGTCGTAAATTTCGTGCTCCCTCATACAGCCCTCCTTTGATATCATTAAAATGCTCTTTATAATATCTTACTGCAAATTTCAGATTTTCCAGTATATCCGTTGCAGTTACTCCTTCATTAAACTCTTTTTGAATTAAATCTCCTGATAATCCATGGATGTATGTGCCTAGAATGACACCCTTTAAGGTATTCTTTTTTCTTGTAATGCTGCTTGCAATTGTGCCTACTAATACATCCCCACTTCCTGGTGTTGCAAGCACGGGATTCCCTGATGTGTTAATGTATATGTTTCCGTTTGCACCAATGAGGGTATATGCACCTTTCAGGACAATAATTGAATTTTTGAACATATTCATTGCCTTGAATAGGTAACTGAATCTATCTTTCTTTATTTCTTCAATAGGGGTGTCGATGAGGCGTGAAAATTCGCCAATATGCGGGGTAAGGATTGTTTCTGCCTCTCTTTCTTTAAGTATGTCCCTGTGTTTTGAGAGGATTGTAAGCCCATCTCCATCTATTATGAGTGGTTTTTGAACTTTATCTATGAATGTGAGAAAGAGCGATTCTGTATCTTCGTCGATGGATAAACCAGAACCGATTGAGACAATATCCATATTTTTTGCAAATTCTATGAGTGTATTCAAATTATCTTTTGAGATAGTACCGTTTGCACTTTCCTTTAAAGGAATAATGATTAATTCCTTTGCATTTCCCATAACAACCCTTCCAACGCTTTCTGTAGTTGCAAGATAGGACATACCCCCACCACTTTTGAGAAAAGACATTGCATTGAAGTATGGAGCACCGAAGTAGTTTTTTGAACCTGCTATGAATAGCGCTTTTCCAGAAGTTCCCTTATGTGCATCGGTAGGTCTTTCTTCAAATGGCTCAATAAAACTTATTTCCACCTTTATATCTTTACAGAGCGTCAGTTCTATTGGATAGGATATATGTGAAACTATGACCTTCCCTGCATAATCACACCCCGGATATGAAAATAGTCCTCTTTTGGGAAGCCCCATTGTGATTGTGTAGTTTGCTTTTATTCCTTCGCCACATATTGCACCGGTGTTTGCATCAATTCCCGATGGGATGTCAATAGAGACAACAGTTTTTTTGGTATTGTTTATCTCGACAAAGAGTTCTTTTATTTTTCCTTCTACCGCCCTTTGAAGCCCTGTCCCGAATACACCATCTATCACAATGTCTGCTGTTGTGAGACTTTCAAGTAATACCCTGTTTATGCCTTCAAATGTAAGCACTTCAACGGGATACAGGTTAAGAAGTTCAAAGTTTCTCTTACTTATGCCTTTTAACTTTTCTGTATTTCCTACAAGGAAGAGTGTTACTTTTGCAAAATGAGAGGCAAGTTTCCTTGCTACGACAAAGGCGTCGCCTCCGTTATTCCCTGTCCCTGCAAAAATAAGGAAATGTCTATCCAGAGAATATTTTTCTTTGATGAAATTGAAGACAGCCTCCCCTGCATTTTCCATAAGGATTTCTTCCGAAAGTCCCAATTCCCCGGCTTTTCTATCCAATAAATTTATTTCTTCTCGAGTTACAACTTTCATAGTCGCACCTTTACTGCAACTGCTATTGCAAAGTCTCCATCATGGGATATGGAGATAAAAATATCTGGATGACCTCGTAGAAATGGCCTGTTTCCATAAGAGTAATCTATTGTAAGGGATGAAAGTGGACAGGGTTTATCAAGCACTTTTGTAATCGCCTCCTTTGCTGCAAATCTACCTGCTAAGAACTCTAATTTTTTTGTCCTGTTTTGGAAATATTTGTATTCTTCCTCACTTAAAATTCTTTTCAAGAGCCGTATTCCATAATTTTGGTAGAGTTTTTCAATTCTTTTAATACTCACAATATCGATTCCCACCCTGTTTTCCATCACTAAATTATACTCCTTCTTTCAATTTTAGAAAAGCACATATTTTTGATAGAATATGTTGAATGTAAAAATTTGTTCTAAGGAGGTATTGATGGATAGAATGCGTCTCCAGATATTAAGGGCGATCTTAAAGGAACCCAACGAGATCTGGGCACTTATCCCAAGACAGGATAACGATATAAAATCTATGTATGAAACAGTTGAAGTATTGAAGGAGGAAGGCCTTGTTGAATACGATGGGACTCTCGTAAAGATTACTCCAAAAGGGGCTGAACTTCTTAAAAAGGAAAAAGTAATGCCTTTTGTTGATACGAAGTGTCCTTATTGCAAAGGGAAACTTCATAACCCTGAAGTTTTTGGTGATTTGCTTGAGAAGTTCAGGGGGATTTTTAAAGAGCGCCCACGGGAGACTACGGAGTTTGACCAGGGTGTTGTAAGCGAAGAAAATTCAATAAGGCGCCTTGAATTTGTTTATGAGAGAGGAGATGTTGAAGGCAAGGCGGTCTTCTTTTTGGGCGATGATGATTTAACGAGTATCGTCTTTGCACTTTCCCGTATGCCATCTTTTGTTTCAGTTGTCGATATTGATAAGCGCATTGTTGATTATATTAATAGAGTTGCAAAGGCATTGCACCTTCCAGTGGAAGCATATGAATATGATGCCTGTAAGAAATTAGACTCAAAATTTGTCGAAAAATTTGATACTTTTCTTACAGATCCTGTAGAAACAGTAAAGGGAATGAGACTATTTCTTTCAAGATGTGCACTTACACTTAAGGGGAAAGGCAGTGCAGGTTATTTTGGCCTCAGTCACCTCGAATCGTCTTTAAGTAAATGGTATGAGATTGAGAAAGATTTGCTCAGTATGAACTTTGTGCTTACAGATATGCTCAGGGACTTTAATGAGTATCTCCTTGTAGGTGAACGCATTTTGCATGAGGGATACTATGCCGTGCTGAGATCGCCAGTAAAAGTTAATCCTCCGCAGACTCCCTGGTATAAGTCCACATTTATTAGACTTGAACTTGTAGATAAAGCACACCCACTCATAATTGATGATGTTGATTGGGACCGCTCTCTTTATTTTGATGACGAAACCTTTGTTGTGAGGCCATAAGATGCTTTCGACAGTTAAAACAACAACACTAACTGGTATTGAAGGAGTTGAAGTGCTCGTTGAGGTTGATATCGGTAGCGGACTTCCTACTTTTACAATTGTAGGTTTACCTGCAGAAAGCGTTGAAGAATCGAGAGAGCGTGTAAGAGCAGCGATAAAAAACTCAGGCTTTGAATTCCCAATAAGAAAAATTACAGTGAACCTTGCACCTGCGGATGTCAAAAAAGAAGGGACTTATTTTGACCTCCCTATTGCAGTTTGCATACTTGCAATTACGGATATCATTAAGGATAAAAACAAGATTAAGGAGTTTTATTTCTTAGGAGAACTTTCCCTTGATGGTAGTGTAAGAAAGGTTGTTGGGGCACTTCCGATGGTATCGAGCCTTCCAAAAGGTGCGAAAGTTATTGCTCCATACGACCTTATCCCGGAGATAAGTATAGTTGAGGATGTGGATATCTATTTTGTAAAGCATCTCAAAGAGGTTGTTGAATTTTTAAATGGCGATAGGGTGATTGAACCTGTGAAAACCGACCTTTCAAAAGTGTTAGAGACTGAAATTTCAGAAGAGGAAGATTTCTCGGATATAAAGGGGCAGTATCAGGCAAAGAGGGCAATAGAAATTGCAGTTGCAGGTGGGCATAATCTTGTTATGATTGGTTCGCCTGGCTCTGGGAAGACACTGCTTGCAAGAAGGATACCTTCTATATTTCCGCCGCTTTCAAAGGAAGAATCTCTTGAAATAACCAAAATCTATAGTGTTTCAAATCTTTTAGGGAGTGGTGTTATAAAGAGAAGACCTTTTAGAAGCCCTCATTCCTCCGCAACGCTTCCTTCGATAATTGGAGGAGGCAATCCAATAAAGCCTGGCGAGGTAAGTCTTGCCCATAATGGAGTTCTCTTCTTAGATGAATTACCAGAATTTAGAAGAGATGTGCTTGAGTCTTTAAGACAACCAATGGAAGATGGCTTTGTTGTTGTAACAAGAACAAAGGAGCGTATCCGCTTCCCTTCAAACTTTATGCTTGTTGCGGCGATGAACCCCTGCCCTTGTGGTTGGTTCGGTGACAAGGAGCATGCCTGTACTTGCTCAATCTCGGACATCAAGCGATATAGAAACAGGGTATCAGGGCCTATATGGGACCGCTTTGATATTCAGATTGAAGTCCCGAGGCTTTTGCCAGGTGAACTTGTGGGTGATATAAAGTCTGAATCCTCAAAATCGGTGAGAGAAAGGGTAATGCGTGCACGGAAAATTCAGGCAAACCGTTATATTAACAGTAAAATTAAGAATAATGCTTCACTTACGCCACGTGCCATAAAAACCTTTATAAAACTGAACCACGAGGAGAAGATTTTTCTCGAAAATGCATCGGAAAGGCTTGGGCTCACAGGAAGAGGATTTGACAAAATTTTGAAGGTTGCAAGGACGATTGCAGACCTTGAAGGAAGTGTCGATGTGAGGCTTCCTCACATTGCAGAAGCACTTCAGTATAGATTTGATCTCTCTTTGAATATTTAGATTATTTGAAGAAAAATACGATATCGATTACCGCTATAAAAACTCCTAAGAGGAATCCAATAAAAACTTCAGGGCCTGAATGCCCTATGAGTTCCTTAAAAACTTCTATATCTACAGTTTCCTGAAGCCTTTTTCCAAGTGGAGTTTCAAAGAAGATGTCGTTCATCGTCTTTGCATGCTTCCCTACTTCCCTTCTTACCGAGATTGCATCAACAATGACGATGGATGAGAAGATGAAAGCAATTGTGAAATACGGGGAATCAAAGCCATACTTTGCACCCAAAAGGACGGTTAATGTTGTTGCAGTGGCCGTATGTGAACTTGGATTTCCACCGGTAGAGATGAACATCTTCCAGTTCCACTCTTTTTCGATAAGATAAAAAAGAATCACTTTCAATCCCTGTGCAACAAGACTTGAAATGATTGATGCTATTAATATGTTGTTGCCAAGTAGTTGTAAAATTACTTTCATATTATAATTTTAGTATGAAAAAGGAAAAAAGTAAACAGACACTGCCTGTGGGGAATTTTGAAAAAGTTCTTCTACACATATGCTGTGCTCCAGATGCAACTTACCCTGTTCTTCTTCTTAGAGGACTCCATTACAGTGTAACAGGCTTTTTCTATAATCCTAATATTCACCCAAAAGAGGAATACGAAAAAAGGCTTGAAGAGGTTAAAAAACTTTCAAAAATACAGAAATTCCCATTGATTGAAGGCGAATATAACGATGAGGTTTTAAGAGAATGGTTCAGGATGGTGAGGGGGCTTGAGAAAGTGCACGAAGGGGGAGAAAGGTGCTATCTTTGCTATAAGGAGCGCCTTGAAGGGACTGCAAAACTTGCAAAAGACCTCGGTTTTGACTACTTTACAACGACGATAACGATAAGCCCTCACAAAAATTCACAGTGGGTGTTTGATATTTTTTATGAACTTGAGAAAACCTATGGGGTTAAATTTCTTGCTATTGACTTCAAAAAGCGAAATGGATTCAAAGCAAGTGTTATTTTGAGCAAGTATTACCGCCTTTACAGACAGAATTACTGTGGTTGTATTTTCTCAAAAGTGGAGGCGGAGCATTTTAGACAGAGTAGGGTGAGATTTGGCAAATAGACTTTTACTCCTTCAGACTGGAATTTGGTGTACATAAGATTTGAAAATGTTTTATTAGAATTTTGAAAGAATTTTTGAAAATCCCTCTTTTCCCTCTTGACACAGGATATATTTTTTTGGTATCATTGTAACCGTTGAGACTCAAGAAATGCAAAACCTTGAGTAAAGCACCTTGAAAAAGTAGAAAGTCCTGGGGGATACCCCCCTTGACAAGAAAGTAAAAAGTAGTATAATAGTGTGCCTATGTAAGATAGGCAAGTTGGTATGGTGGATTGTACCTTGAAAACTAAACAGCGAAAGTAAGGCTCTTTGGATATTTTCGGAGAGTTTGATCCTGGCTCAGGATGAACGCTGGCGGCGTGCCTTACACATGCAAGTCGAGCGGAGAAGATTTTCTGTGGCAACCCAGGAGTCTTCTTAGCGGCAAACGGGTGAGTAATGGATGAGTAACCTACCCTGTAGATGGGGATAGCCATCCGAAAGGATGGGTAATACCCAATAATGTTGGAGGACTTCGGTTCTCCAAAGAAAGGTGGCGCAAGCTACCGCTTCAGGATGGGCTCATCTCCTATCAGCTAGTTGGTGAGGTAATGGCTCACCAAGGCTATGACGGGTAGCTGGCCTGAGAGGGTGGTCAGCCACATTGGGACTGAGACACGGCCCAGACTCCTACGGGAGGCAGCAGTGGGGAATCTTGGTCAATGGGCGAAAGCCTGAACCAGCGACGCCGCGTGGAGGATGAAGGCCGAAAGGTCGTAAACTCCTTTTGCAAGGGAAAAAGGGAAGGGTTCGAATAGGGCCCTATCTTTGATGGTACCTTGCGAATAAGCCCCAGCCAACTACGTGCCAGCAGCTGCGGTAAAACGTAGGGGGCGAGCGTTATCCGGAATCACTGGGTGTAAAGGGTACGCAGGCGGACTTGTAAGTTGGATGTAAAAACTCAGGGCTTAACCTTGAGCTTGCATCCAATACTGCAAGTCTGGAGAGCAGGAGAGGGGAGTGGAATTCCCGGTGTAAGGGTAAAATCTGTAGATATCGGGAGGAACACCAGTGGCGAAGGCGGCTCCCTGGCCTGTCTCTGACGCTCAGGTACGAAAGCGTGGGGAGCAAACAGGATTAGATAAATCCTGGCTCCGATAAATCGGAGCGAATGGTGTCCCCTCTAATGGCGACATTAGAGTGCGCATCCAGCTGTATCGGGGGAACCCTCATTGAGGGCAATCCCGAGGGAAGTCACTTGCAATAGCAAGACTGACCCCGTAGAGACTATGTAAATTAGGAGGACAGAAAATGGAAGAACCATTTTTGTCAGATCGATGTAAAGAAGTTATTTTAGGCTCTCTATTAGGCGATGGATCTCTACAAATAAATAAGCAATATAAGAATCCTCGTTTTTCTTTTCGCCATTCCATTAAGCAACAAGAGTATTTCTTTTGGAAGGTCAATCAATTAAAAGAAATTTCTGGAGAAAAAAGCTGGTGGCAACAAAAGAAAAATGGTTTAGGCAATGTGATGTTATGTTATCAGAGCGTGGCGACGGATTTGTTAATGGATTTGTATGCATTAACTCACAAAAATAACAGGTTTGTTGTTCGGCGCAAATGGTTAAATAAATTGACTCCTCTTTCTCTGGCTGTGTGGTGGTTGGATGGTGGTTCGTTGGTTTGTAATGGTCGGCGAGGAGTTTTATGCACTGATGCATTCTCTTATAAAGAGCAGAAGATTCTGTCTCAGTATCTCTTTAAAGTGTGGAAAGTGCGTGTTGCTATAGGCAAAATTCACAAGAAATACAATGGAGAGCAAAAAGAATATTATCGTTTATGGATTCGGTCGAGTGAAGAGGTACAAAAGTTCTTACGGATTATTCTTCCGTATGTAGAGGTCCCTTCTATGTTGCCTAAAGTTTTACTTCTTTACAGAGATCCTAATTTACAACAACGCTGGATCTCTGAAGTTCGGGAGTTAACAGGTTTTTCTCAGGCAGTTATTGAAAAATATCTTTACGAGAAAAAGTCACGCTGGAAAAACTTCAGAGAATGATATAGTCCGATCCTCCAAGTAATTGGAGAAATAAATTACCAGATGACCCTGGTAGTCCACGCCCTAAACGATGGGTGCTTGGTGTTGGGGGGTAATTCCCTCGGTGCCGTAGCTAACGCGTTAAGCACCCCACCTGGGGAGTACGGCCGCAAGGTTGAAACTCAAAGGAATTGACGGGGACCCGCACAAGCAGCGAGGCATGTGGTTTAATTCGATGCTACACGAAGAA
>Ga0315298_1003198_pt1 | contig 26435 bp, 20 predicted proteins | sample WHS_1_MG_FD_203077 | JGI IMG/M metagenome (GOLD analysis project Ga0315298, IMG submission 203077) | Extremophilic microbial mat communities from Washburn Hot Springs, YNP, Wyoming, USA - WHS_1_MG | ecosystem: Environmental > Aquatic > Thermal springs > Hot (42-90C) | place: USA: Wyoming... | reverse complement strand
TTCTGTTGTGAGCCCTTGTAATTGACTACAATCGTCTGAGCTGTATTTGAAACCGACGGGTTAATCTGAGCTATAATGATAAGGTTAGCATTGAGAATCTGGCGTATTTCTTCTGCAAGATACTGAAAAAAGTTATCGCCCGACAGACCTGCAATATTCAGCAACAACGACTGAATGGTGTGGTACCGTTCGAGAAAAGGAATTTGCTGGTAGGTTTGTACTACCTCTCTGGCCAGTGCTTTCAGCTTTTCAATATCATTTTCTTTCCCGCTGACAAACTCATCCAGTCCCGAAAACAGGGATGTAATTATTTTTTCCATACCACACCTAATCATTAAAATAAAATTAAAACAAAGTCCCTAAAGTTTAGGTATTGACAACATAAAATTTTTGAGGTTAGTGTAATTTTTACACAAAAAAAATAGCCATCCCCGAAAGGATGGCTATTACACATTTTGATGAAAAAATTTATTTAGCTTTTCCCTGATTGGCTACCGATTCCATGGCTTTACGAATAGCTTCCTGATCACCCAGATAGTAGTGCTGAATGGGACGGAGGTTTGCATCGAGTTCATATACCAGAGGAATACCGGTAGGGATGTTAAGTTCAAGAATATCCTTGTCGGAAATGTTGTCAAGATATTTTACCAGAGCCCTCAGGCTATTACCATGTGCAGCGATGATAATTTTTTTGCCTTTTTTGATTTCGGGAGCAATGGTACTTTCCCAAAAAGGAACCACTCGGGCTACCGTATCCTTGAGCGACTCGGTAGCAGGCAACAGCTTAGGATCTACGTCTTTGTAACGAACGTCGAAACGGGGATGACGTGGATCGTTTTCATCCAGAGCAGGAGGGGGGACATCATAGCTCCGACGCCATATTTTTACCTGCTCTTCGCCGTGCTTGGCAGCCATCTCGGCTTTGTTGAGCCCCTGCAAGGCTCCATAATGACGTTCATTAAGCGTATAACTCTTAATTACAGGAATCCAGAGCAGATCCATCTCGTCAGTGGCCAACCACAACGTACGAATGGCACGCTTGAGGGTCGAAGTAAAGGCCAGATCAAAGGTATATCCCTCTTGTTTGAGTACACGACCTGCATTACGAGCTTCTTCGATTCCTTTTTCCGATAAATCCACATCGGTCCATCCCGTAAAACGGTTTTCCTTATTCCATACACTTTCGCCGTGTCGAAGTAATACAATTTTATACATTGCTATTTACATTTTAATGGTTTGTTTTTTGTACAAATTTACAATATTCCTGCCACATTTTATTTAACTTCAATTTTCCTCGTCCGAGCATGGAACGATACCTGCACCGTAAACAACTGCCCTACTCTTTTCTTTTGGTGCTGTGCTGGTTCCCATGCCGGAGACGAACCAATAGCCCGTACCACTTCCTGGTCGAGTAACTTGTAACCCGAACTCTTGAGTACTGAAAAAACTTCAACTTTCCCATCCCAGTTTACGCCAAACTGCACAGCCACTGTACCCTGCTGGGATTTCCGCAAAGCATTCACCGGATACTTGATATTTTTCCGCAAATATGTCAGAAAGGCATTTATATCGTTCCCCTGAAAACGTGCAGGTGTTTCGACCGTGGCATAGTACTCAGTATCGACTGTGGATTCGGGCAACTGCTCGGGCACAGGTTTCTCCTCTGAAACCTTAGGACGCACAAGCATACAAGACGGTAACCACAAAACAACTATTGTTACAAAAGCTGCAAAACGCAGAAGATCTCTTGGTTTTTGAGCAAACATTTTATTTTCAAATTTTTTTACAAAACGCATTAAACTAAGATAGGTTAGCCGGTATATTTTTTTTACCTGAAATTTTATCCCGGCAATTTTTTATAAGGCATAATTTAAATCAGAGACTAATTCTTTTTTCGCAGAGCCAAAGTCAGCATCGACAAGAGTCCCAAAAGAATAATGCTGATAGCTTGGGATTCATGACTCAGCAAAGCATAAGCAAGGGCGTCGTTCCACGATACGGCATACAACGATAACCCCAGTGCCACTATAGCATGATAGGTACCAATACCTCCCTGTACAGGAACTACAAACCCGTAACTGCCAACAACCATAATAAAAAATGCATCGACAAAATCCAGTGAGTGAGTAGGGGGCATTGCTTTGAGAGCAAAATAGGTCATCAGGATGTAAACCAGCCAAATGAAAAGCGTAACCCCAAGAAACAATAACCTGCGTTTGAGCTTCAGCACCGACTTTACTCCGCTATAAATACCATAACCGAATTGGCCAATCTTCCCCCGCAGCATGTATGCTTTTATGGCATGACGATACATTAAAACCAACATCACCCCTCCCACTATCACCAGCGCAATAAATATCCACACGTATAGCGAAATAGACAGAAGCCAGTGAAATTTTTCGCTAAGGGGGATTACAATTTTTTCATGAAAAAACTGACCAAAAGTCTTTAATTTAAAGAGTATTACGGTAATGGTGAGTACCCCCAGCATAATCACATCCCAGGCACGTTCGGCAATGACGGTTCCAATCAGAGCATCGGCAGGTATTTTTTCGGTACGGTTCAGTACCCCGCAACGTGTAATTTCTCCAATACGGGGAAAAGCATAATTGGCGGTATACCCTATCATCAGGGCATGATATGCCGATCGAAAGGGTACCGCATAGCCCAACGGTTCAATCATCAGTACCCAGCGATAACTACGGGCCAACATGCCAATCAATCCAAAAACAAGGGATACCATCAGCAAATCGTAGCGTGTTGAAAGCAGGCTATTGATCAATGCCTGATAATCGATACTGCGAAAGGCAAGGTACAAAAGCAAGGCCCCAAGGCCACTGAAAAACAGATATTGCAGGATATTAAATAGCGTGCTCTTTTTAATCACTGCTGATTTTTTTAATTTTTCAGACGATTGGTGCGGGTATCGGGAAAGATAACGGAGGGCTTAAAATTTTTGGCCTCGGATAGTTCCATCAGGGCAAACGCCATAATGATAACCACATCACCAACCATCATTTTCCGGGCAGCCGGCCCGTTCATGATAATGTCGCCCGAACCCCTTCTGCCCTTAATTACATAGGTGTCGAGACGTTCGCCATTGTTAAGATTTACTACCTGAACTTTCTCCCCCTCTATTATTCCTGCAGCATCCATAAGATCCTCATCAATGGTAATGCTACCTACATAATTCAGGTTTGCCTCAGTTACTGTAACCAAATGAATCTTCGACTTTAATACTTCTACGAGCATGACAAAATTTTTTCGCAGCAAAGTTAACAGAATTTTTTATCATGCTAAAAAATCCTTTAACGGGGAAAACTGCCTGATTCAAAACTCCCTCTATTAAGCAACATCTTCCCAAATACTTGCAATCTTAAATAAAATGTTTTATCTTTCGCCAGATATACTATTTTAGCAAAATAATATTTTCTGAAACGACCCTGTTGATGCAGTAAACACAACAAACCGATGAAACGAACTTGTGAGTTCCAGCCGGCCGAGTGGCTAATAAAAGAAGATAAGTATAACCAAATGGAAGTCAGTAACTTATAAATTTTTTCGGATGAAGATAGTGTTAACCGCAAAGAACGCAAAGATATACGCAGAGGGCGCAAAAAATTTTTCTTTGCGGTCTTTGCGCTATTCCTCGGCGCCCTTCAGCGGTTTTTGACCATAAATTAAATTTATTTTCGGAAGAAACGAGCATTTGACGCTGTAAACACAACAAACCGATGAAAATTGTAAGCAACATGCGAGTTCCATCCGGCCGAGTAACTAATAAAAGAAGATAAGTATAACCAAATGGTAGTCAGTAACTTATAAATTTTTTACGGATGAAACGAGCATGTTGACGCCGTAAACACAACAAACCGATGAAAATAGTACGCAACATGCGAGTTCCATCCGGCCGAGTGGCTAATAAAAGAAGGTAAGTATAACCAAATAGAAGTCAGTAACTTATAAATTATTTTCGGATGAAAAAACTTACACTATTATTACTGGTAATATTTGCAGTTGGATTTGTTGGCTGCAAATACAAAAAACAAGCCGAGTATATCAAACAGCTTGAAAATGCTGTAAAAGAAGACTCGCTCAAGCGTGTAGCGGAACTCGAGGCACTCAAGGCTGAAATGCAGGCAAAAATAGATTCCTTGCAGGCAGCCTGTGGGTCCGGAAATCCTCAGGGAAAATTTTGTGTAATTACCGGCAGCTTCCGAATTCAGCAAAATGCCGATAATTACGTACAAGAAATGATTAAACTGGGTTACAAAGCACAAATTGTTGATGCTCCTAATGGTTTTCATCTGGTAAGTACCTATTGTGCCAGTTCGTTGCGCGAGGCCTTGTCGGAACTCAACAACGCTCGGGCCAATATTCATCCCGACTCGTGGATCTATGTAAAATAAAAATGTGTTTTTGGAAAAATATTATTATCTTTGCAGCGAAATACTGAAACGGGTAGGGGACAAAAGTCCCCTATTTTGTTAACCATACAAAGTCATGATTACCGAAAACGAAGTTGAAGACATTCTGCGCAGGCATCTTGACAAGGACAAATATTTTATTGTTAAGGTAAAAGTAAGCCCGGGCAACAAAATATTTGTTGCGGTCGATAACTACACCCACATTACGCTCGACGAATGTGCACAGATTAATCAGATGCTCATTCCCCACCTCGATGCTATCGACGACGATTACGAGCTGGAAGTTTCGTCACCCGGATTGACACACCCCTTTGAGGTAATCGAACAATATCGTAAATACAGGGATAAGGAAGTGGAAGTCCTGCTCCGCAGTGGCGAAAAGAAAACCGGCATATTGGGCGAAACATACGAAAATGGCTTCGACCTGAGGGTTGAAAAAAAAGTGACAGAAGCAGGAAGTAAAAAAAAGAAAAAGATCACCGAAAATCAGTTTATCGAATTTACAGAAGTAAAATATACACGAAGGAAAATTAAATTTTAACATCCAAAAAATCATCATATGGAAACTTTCAATCTGGCCGAGATATTCTCGGAAGTCAAGGAGTTAAAAAATATCGACCGGGTAACCATGATGCGGGTACTCGAAGATGTGTTCCGTTCCATGCTGGCAAAGCAATACGGGAGTGCAGACAATTTCGACGTGATAATCAACCCCGACAAGGGCGATTTTGAAATATGGCGCAACCGGCGTGTTGTTCCCGATGAAGAATTTACCGACCCCAATACAGAAATTCCTCTTTCAGAGGCAAAGAAAATTGATGAGGACTATGAAGTAGGTGAAGATGTCTCCGAAGAATTTAAGCCCCAGGAGATGTCGCGTAGAGCAGTACTGGCACTTCGCCAAAACCTGAGCACCCGCCTGATGGAACTCGAAAAAAGTAACCTGTATGCCAAATACAAAGACAGAATAGGAGACATCGTAACAGGCGAAGTATATCAGGTTTGGAAAAAAGAAATTCTTGTTCTTGACGACGAAGGAAATGAACTCATCCTGCCCCGCGACCAGCAAATTCCGGGCGATTTCTTTAAAAAAGGGGATACCGTTAGAGCAGTAGTATATAAGGTCGAAATGAAAAACAACAAACCTCAGATCATACTTTCCCGTACTTCACCCAAATTTCTCGAACGTCTTTTTGAACTCGAAGTTCCGGAAATATTTGACGGGCTGATTACCATCAAAAAAATTGTAAGGATACCCGGCGAACGGGCCAAAGTAGCTGTCGAATCGTACGATGAAAGAATTGACCCCGTAGGAGCCTGCGTGGGGATGAAAGGTTCGCGAATCCATGGAATAGTTAGGGAATTGCGAAACGAAAACATTGACGTAATTAACTATACCACAAACACCCAGCTGTTGATTCAACGCGCACTGTCCCCTGCCAAAATATCATCCATCAAGATTGACGAAGCTAATAAACGTGCAGAAGTGTACCTTCAGCCTAAAGAAGTATCGCTGGCTATCGGTAAAGGGGGGCTGAATATCAAGCTTGCCAGCCAGCTTACAGGTTATGAAATAGAGGTTTACCGCGAATCGGTTGAAGACGACGAAGACGTCAGCCTCGACGAATTTGCCGACGAAATTGACGAATGGATTATCGACGAACTTAAAGCTATTGGCTGCGATACGGCCAAAAGTGTACTCCAGGTTGGATTTGAAGACCTTGTCAAACGCACCGACCTCGAAGAAGAAACCGTCCGTGAGGTTTTGCGAATCTTAAAATCCGAATTTGAATAAACTTAGGTTATTTAAACAAAAGGATAACATAGAATAAAACATTTTTTCAGAAAAAATTATCTTGCAAATACTTAGAGCGGTTAGCTCGGTATCGAAATTTATTTACTAATATTGCAGGGAAAAACAAGGGGTAGCAATTTATGACCGAACAAAAAGGAACAAGATTAAGTAAACTGGCGAAAGAGCTCAACGTTGGGATATCGACCATTGTCGATTTTCTTAAAAAGAAAGGGCATCACATTGACCCGAATCCCAATACAAAAGTATCGTCTGAGATAGTTGCTCTGCTCGAAAAAGAGTTTAGCAGTGCCATGGCCTTAAAAAAGGAATCGGAAAAAATATCGCTCAATACACTGCGTGAAAAAAAGCAGAGCATATCCATTAACGACATTGAGCCTTCGCAGGAGGAAACCGAAGAAGAAACCGAAGAGGAACCCCCGGTCATCAACCTGCGACCCAAAGAAAAAATTGAACTGAAAGTATTGGGCAAGATTGATCTTAACAAACCTCCTGTCAAACCTGAAGTTACTCCTGCACCCAAGGAAAGTTTTAAAACTGAGCCTACTCAGCCAGTTAAACAGGTAGAAGAAGTCAAGGAGAAAAAAGAAGAAAAAACCGAGGCAAAAATAGACAAACCCAAGATTAAAATAGAACCCCCTAAAGTTGTAGGGAAAATCGAACTACCCACTAAAGAAGCTGCACCGGCCAAGTCAGATGTCAAGCCTACACCCGAAAAAGCCACTCCTCCCCCGGTTGCTGCTCCTGCAGAAACAACAATAGAAAAGAAAGCAGAAGAAAAACCTGAAGAAGAAAATCAACCTGAAGAAGATCAAATCATCAGAGTTAAAGTTGAAAAACTTACCGGCCCCAAAGTCATAGGCAAAATCGACCTGCCTGATGAAAAAGAGAAAGAAAAAGATAAAAAACTGGTAGTATCGTCGAGTGATATCGATGAACGTTTTGGAAAAAAGAAAAAGCGCAAACGCATTAAAATTGAACTTTCCAAAGTACCGGTATCGCAAGATCAACCGGCCGATAAACCTAAAGAACGCACTGTTGAAGTAAAACTCCGGAAAGACAAGAAAAAGAACAAAAAAGTTTTCCGGCAGGAAATTGACGAGGAAGAAGTACAGAAACAGATAAAAGAAACACTGGCAAGGCTGACCTCAAAGGGCAAGACCAAAGCCGCCAAATATCGCCGTGAAAAGCGTGAAGAAATTCGTGAGCGGTTGCAGGCTGAACTCGAGCAGCAGGAGAAGGAAAAGTCCATTCTTCGTGTAACCGAGTTTGTTACAGCCAACGAGTTGGCTACCATGATGAACATACCCGTTACCCAGCTCATTGCCACGTGTATGAGCATAGGGTTGTTTGTATCGATCAACCAGCGCCTCGATGCCGAAACCATTTCGTTGCTTGCCGAAGAATACAATTATAAGGTAGAGTTTGTAAGCGCTGAACTACAAGAGGCTATTGAGGACGAAGAAGACGATCCAAAAGATTTACAACCCCGACCACCCATTGTTACGGTGATGGGGCATGTCGACCATGGTAAAACCAAATTGCTCGACTTTATCCGTAATACCAACGTCGTTGCCGGTGAGGCCGGAGGGATAACCCAACATATAGGCGCCTACAGCGTAACCCTCGATGATGGGCGACAGATCACTTTCCTCGACACACCCGGTCACGAAGCATTTACAGCAATGCGTGCCCGTGGTGCTAAAATTACCGACGTGGCTGTTATTGTGGTAGCCGCAGACGATGGAGTAAAACCTCAGACCAAAGAAGCTATCAACCATGCACTGGCTGCTGGTGTACCCATAGTTTTTGCCATCAACAAAATAGACCTCCCAACCGCTAATCCCGACAGGGTGCGCGAAGAACTTGCCCAGATGAACATTCTGGTCGAAGAATGGGGAGGAAAATATCAATCGCAGGAAATTTCGGCCAAAACAGGCTTAAATGTCGATAAGCTGCTCGAAAAAGTATTGCTCGAAGCCGAAATGCTCGACCTAAAAGCTAACCCCAACCGACGCGCAAAGGGTACCGTTATTGAATCTTCGCTCGATAAAGGTAGAGGCTATGTGGCTACAGTTCTGGTTTCAACCGGTACCTTACGGATAGGCGAGCTGGTATTGGCTGGCACGAGCTGGGGTAAGGTTAAGGCAATGTTCAACGAACGTAACAAGCGTATCGACGCTGCCGGACCTTCGACCCCTGTCCTTATCCTCGGTTTGAACGGTGCTCCCCAGGCAGGTGACGAGTTCCACGTACTTACCGACGAAAAAGAAGCTAAGGAAATTGCCCTCAAACGCGAACAGTTGCAACGAGAACAGGAACTCAGAACACGTAAGCATATTACTCTCGACGAAATTGGCCGGCGAATTGCTATTGGCAACTTCAAAGAACTTAACATCATTGTCAAGGGTGATGTCGATGGTTCGGTAGAAGCACTCTCCGATTCGTTGATTAAGCTCTCGACCGAAGAAATTCAGGTAAATATCATTCACAAGGCTGTAGGTCAGATATCGGAATCGGATGTATTGCTGGCTGCTGCCTCGAATGCCATTATCATTGGTTTTCAGGTACGTCCCTCAATGAATGCCCGCAAGCTGGCCGAGAAAGAACAAATCGAAATCCGACTTTACTCGATCATTTACGATGCTATCGAGGACCTAAAAGATGCTATGGAGGGTATGCTCTCGCCCATCATTAAGGAAGAAATTGTGGCTACCCTCGAGGTGCTCGAAGTCTTTAAAATCTCAAAGGTAGGTACTGTAGCCGGTTGTATGTGCCGCGAAGGCAAAATCCAGCGCAATTCAAAAGTGCGCGTCATCCGCGATGGTATTGTGGTTTACTCAGGCGAACTGGGATCGCTCAAACGTTTTAAGGACGACGTAAAAGAAGTTGTGGCCGGACAAGACTGCGGTCTTACCATCGAAAACTTTAACGATATTAAAGTAGGTGACGTAATTGAAGCCTATGTCGAAACTGAAGTGAAAAAGAAGTTGTAGATATCCCTTTTACGGCTTAGAATGCTATTCTAAGCCGTATTTTTCCTACCCCTGATTTAATTTGTCAATCAAAAAAGTGACAGGCTCACTCTTCATGCGAGCTCTTAGGGTTCATCATACTTGGTTTACCAGCCAGTTGTGCCGCTGCATCGACACTAAAAGCCCCGTCGGTCACAATCTCTTCCCCTTCGCTAAGACCTTCCTCCACAATATAACTATTGCCCAGTGAAGGACCCAGAATCACTTCGCGCATCTTAAACATGGGTTCGGTAGCAGAGGACAATTTCACATAGACTATCGAACGTTTGCCCGTCCACAGTACAGCCGAACGAGGTATGACTAACGGATCGTGATGTAGATGGGGTAGACTGGCCCGAACAACACCAGTAACATACATTCCGGGTTTAAGCAAACCATTCTTGTTCCATTTTTCGGCTCTAACCCTTGCCACCCGGGTAACAGGATCGATGACAGGGTCGATAAAAACAAGGGTACTTTCAAATGTTTGACCCGGCAATGCCTGAACGGTAAAAGAAATTTTACTGCCCTTTTGCAAAAAAGGCAGATCGCTTTCGTAAGCATCAAACAAAATCCATACATGCGACAGATCAACAACCTCAAACAATACAGTGCCCGCAGACACATAATCACCAGTTCGTACCCGCATTGACGTTACAACCCCAGATGTGTTGGCCAGAATGGGAAATTCGCTTTGAATTTTTCCCGATTGTTCTATCTGTTCTATCAGATGATCCGATAATTTCCATGCTTTTAATCTTTGACGGGCTGCTGCATATATTTCGGGTTGGATCAATTTCATTTTTCCAGCTTCAAGCAATTCCTGCTGGGCCGTTATGAGTTCAGGCGAATACAATAGCGCTAATACCTGTCCTGTTGATACGTTTTCACCGATAAAATTAATAAGTAACTTTTCTACCCGACCGGGTAAATGGGCTACCTGATTCTGGATGAGTCGCTCATCGGCACGGACTTCTCCGTACAGCCGGATATCCTTAACCGCCGGTTGGCGTGTTACCACCAACGTTTGAATATTAGCCAGCTGAATAGCCTCGGGACTCAGTACCACAGCCTCGGGATCGACAGTCATATTTGTTCTATCGTCGAGTGGAATTAAATCCATGCCACACAACGGACATTTTCCGGGTTCAGTCATTCGAATCTGAGGATGCATAGAACATGTCCAAAGGGTATGTTTCTTTTCTGTCACGACATTAACCTCGGCACGATGCGGTTGCTTATCCGTTTGATATAATATTTTCCCAAGTACCAATCCTAACACTAAAAAGCCGATATAAGGAAAGATATTGGCAGGCAATTTTATTTTCATAGTCTTCATTTTTAATTATTGGAATCGACGGTAGCTGATAATTTTTTTATCCAGGCAATAGCCGTGCATAGGTCGGCAACCGCCTCAGATTTCTTTAGTTCATAATTGAGCAGTTGTTGTCGAGTAAGGAGCACTTCGGTAAGTCCTGTTCCGGACGCTGCAAAGTTTTGCAATGTGATTTCGAAGGTCTTCTGCAGCAAAAACTGTTGCCGGGAATAAATACTGAGACCCCGCCGGGCATCACGGTACATCTGCACTGCTTTTATCCACGAGGTTTGAAGATCGTTATAAGAAGCTTGATAGTTTTGCAGAACCGATTGTTGCAACATTTCATTTTCGGTCTGCATGGCCCTGTATTTTTTGCGATAAATCGGCAGAGTTATTGTCACCATAGGCATAACCATATCCTTTCCATTCATGGATGAGGATGACATTTTGCCCGGATTGATTAGAGAATAGTTAAGCCCTATTCCTATCATGGGATAGCCCATACGCTGTATCATCTGTTTGCGGGCCAGATTCGATTGTTGTTCATAATCCCACATTTTTAGCATGGGATTATTATTGATTACCGTATCGGCAATTGGTATCAGATCAAAACTGAGGGTATCTGTACCAAGAGAATCGGCAATAGTAACAGGACTGTCAGCAGGGCGGTTGAGCAAACTGTTAAAATCGGCCTGAAGGCTGATTAAGCTGTTTTGGAGATAAGCAAGGTCGTCCTGAAGCGAAGCTAAGTCAATTTGAATTCGGTAAAGGTCGGATAGTCGGGAGCCCGATGCAACCGGATTCATGCTTTGGGTCATGGGCATTGTCGAGGATGAGGATCCTGTGCCAGTAGCAGTGCCCGGCTGTTCACTGGTCATCCCTTCCATACCGGAATTAGCAGAATTATTGTTATTAGCCTTTGTCTGAGGATTTATCGACGATGATGAAACAACAGCATCACTGCCACTACTGAATCGCACTAAAGCAATCCGTTCAAGCGATTGCAGGATCTGGATATTCTTTTCTGTTATACGAATAGCTGCCTTGATTTTGAAAAGCTCGTACCACAGCTGTTGCACCCGAAACATTATCTCAAGCTTTGCTTCACGAAACGATTCATACCTAGCCTTTGCCATATACTCCGTTTCTTCCCTGGCATATTTAAGCGTACCAAACCAAGGAAACATCTGCATAAGTCTGATATCGGCGATTTGGTTCCCTGCAACCAGTTCCATGGGGCTCAAAAATATACCCGCCGAAAGTTCGGGATCGGGCAGACTTGATACCTGAGGTATTTTTTCGAGGGTTGCCCGATATTCATAAAATTTTTGCATCACCATCGGATTATTTCGGGCTGCTATCTGCATGTACACCAACAGAGAATCATGGAGTTGACCCCACGCTGTTCTGTTTAAGCAACACAGCGTTATCCCCCATAAGATCATTTTAATAATACCCTTTCTATTCATTTTCCAGCAGGTTTATTTGATGTTTTTGTTTATTCATGCGGCGTACTGCTTTTTCTCGCCATATGGCCTGAAAAACCGGTACTACAAAAATGGTCATTACCTGGATAATCATTCCTCCGAAAGTAGGAATAGCCATAGGAATCATAATATCAGCGCCTTTGCCGGTAGAGGTCAAGACGGGTAACAGAGCAATTACGGCTACAGCAGTAGTCATCATGGCAGGCCGAACCCGTTTTTTACCAGCAACAACTACAGCCTCTCTTACTTCTTCGATTGTCGATGGCTTGCGCATTTCGAAGACCTGATGAATATAGGTTCCCATGATAACCCCATCGTTGGTAGCTATTCCAAACAGCGCAATAAAACCTACCCAGACAGCCACGCTGAGATTGATAGTATGCATCTGAAACATATCGCGCACATTGATACCGGCAAGCGAAAAGTTAAGAAACCATTCCTGTCCATAAAGCCATAGCATAATGAATCCCCCGGCAAAGGCCACAAACACTCCCGAAAAATGTATGGCTGATGCTGTAATCGTATGAAACTGTAAGAAAAGCAATAGAAAGATGATCAGCAGGCTAATTGGTATTAATACAGCAAGGCGTTGGGTTGCCCGGATCTGTTGTTCGTAGTTGCCGGCAAATTTGTAGGAAACAGCCGGAGGCAGCTGTATAGTACCATTCTCTATTTTCTCACGGATAATTTTGCTGGCTTCTTCTACCACCTCTACCTCGGCTTTATCGGCAACCTTGTCGAAGATAATGTAACCTACCAAAAAGGTGTTTTCGCTGCGAATCATTTGTGGACCCCGGCTGTATTGGATGTCGGCAATTTCACCCAAGGGCACTTGCGTGCCATTCATGGCGGGGATAAGTACATGTTTGATATCCTCGGGGTTATCGCGGAGTTCTCGGGCATAGCGAACCCGAACCGGGAAACGTTCCCGACCCTCAACCGACGTGGTTAACGACATCCCACCTATGGCTACCTGCAGAACCTCCTGTACCTCACCAATGCTCATGCCGTAACGGGCCATTTTTTCCCGATTGAGTTGTATCTCAAGATAGGGTGCCCCAACAGCTCGATCGTAGAATACCGATGAGGCATTGATCGAGGGGACTTCTTTTAACACCTGTTCAAGTATTAACCCGGCTTGTTCGATAGAGGTCAGATCGGGTCCGTATACCTTAAGTCCCATCGGTGCCCGCATGCCCGTCGAAAGCATGATCAGTCGGGTTTCAATGGGCTGTAGCTTTGGAGCCGAAGTTAATCCTGGTAATTGGGTAACTTTTACGATCTCGTTCCAGATGTCGTCAGATTTTTTTATTTCGGGGCGCCATTGACGAAAGTATTCTCCTCGCGGGTCGGGAACAAGGCTGTCTTTTGGAAAAATTTTAAATCCCTCGGCCGACGGATCATACCACCGACCACTTTTCAGCATATAACGTCCTTGCTTATCGACCCTGAAACGCATGCGGTGTCCTTGATCATCAAGAATATATTCGGGCCGATAGTTTACAATGTTTTCAAACATTTGCACGGGTGCGGGGTCGAGCGCCGAATTAACCCGTCCCCATTTACCCACAGCTACCTCAACTTCGGGAATAGATGCCAGCTGTTTGTCGAGCATGCGAATGTAATCGATATTTTTTTCAATGCTGGTATGGGGCATGCTGGTAGGCATTAGCAGAAAGGAACCCTCATTGAGCGAAGGCATGAATTCTTTTCCCATTCCGGGAAATGCCTTAGTTGTTGCCATCCAAAGGGAGGTATGTCGGAATTGTTGCCATCCGAGTAGTTCCATACTTTTTGGAATAAATCCAAGAATCCGGTCGGCACCCTGCCAGATGAGAATACCCCAAAAAATAGTAAATGCAGGAATTAGCAGAAATTTTCCTTTGTTAGCAAGGCACCAACGGATGATGGGCTCGTAAAAGTGTACCAAGAGCATTAGTACAGTAAGGATGATTCCTACCAGACATGTGACAAAAAGAAAATTGGCCAGTGTACTGTTGTGTGCGCCCAGAGGCAACCATTCGATTGACAGATAGTATATTGCAACCAGCAGAGCTATACCAATGTTGAGGTATTGGGGATAAGTTTTTTTTTCGTTGGGCCAGCGATGAGCCAAAAGTTGATTGACCCCAAACGCAATGAGTGCCAGCGAAATCCAGCTTTTCCACCAAAACAGGATCACAACTCCAGCTATTATGAGCAACATGTTCCATGCCCGACGTATCCATCGGGTAGGAAGTCGAAAAGAAAAAATCATCTGCACCAGGGTAGGAAGAGCAATAATTCCCAAAAGCAACGAAGCCAGCATGGCAAAAGTCTTGGTTATTGCAAGTGGACGAAAAAGCTTACCTTCAGCTGCCTCGAGAGCAAAGACAGGAATAAAACTTACTATAGTGGTTGCCAGTGCTGTAAAAACGGCAGGAGAAACCTCAAAAGTAGCCTGCTGAATAAGTTGTCGGGTAGGACGTCCCTGTAGATGTCTATTCTCAGGAAGCTCGAGATGTCGCACAATATTTTCGACATAAATAATGCCAATATCCACCATCACCCCAATAGCTATGGCTATACCCGAGAGCGCCACAATATTGGCTTCGACACCAGATATTTTCATTAAAATAAAGGCAATCAGCACTGCTATGGGAAGTAAGCCGGAGATCACCAACGAGGCTCGTAGATTGACAAGCAGTACAATAATTACGATAATGCTGATGAGAATTTCGTGAGTTAATGCCGCCTCCAGAGTGCCAATAGTTTCTTTAATCAAGCCGGTACGGTCGTAGAATGGGACAATCGTAACTTTTGAGATGGAACCGTCGGGGAGTATTTTTTGGGGTAGACCGGGTTCTATTTCCTTAATCTTTTCTTTGACGCGGTTAATGACCTCGAGGGGATTTGAACCATAGCGTGCCACCACTACTGCACCAACGGCTTCACTGCCCCCCTTGTCGAGTCCACCCCGTCGGGTTGCCGGACCAAAAGACACGTGAGCAATATCTCTTATTCTGATGGGAACGTTGTTTTTAACCTCAATGACCGAATTTTCAAGGTCGCTGAGGCTTTTAATATAGCCCAACCCACGAATAATGTACTCTACCTGATTGAGTTCAATGGTTTCGGCGCCAATGTCGATATTGCTATTTCGGACCGCTTTCATAACATCCATTACCGAAACCCCAAATGCCTTCATGGCTGCAGGGTCCAGATCGATCTGATATTCTTTGACAAAACCTCCCACGGATGCCACTTCTGATACACCTTCTGCCGAGCTGAGAGCATACCGTACGTAAAAATCCTGAATAGTCCTTAGTTCTTGGGGGGTCCAACCTCCTTGTGGCTTACCTGTTTTAGGATCGCGCCCTTCGAGCGTGTACCAAAATACTTGTCCCAATGCTGTGGCATCCGGTCCCAGTTTGGGTTGTACCCCTTCCGGCAGTGTGCCTGGTGGCAAAGAGTTTAACTTCTCCAGTATACGCGAACGGCTCCAATAAAAATCGACCCCATCCTTAAAAATAATGTAGATAAACGACATACCAAACATTGAGGTACTCCGTATAGCCTTTACTCCTGGTATACCCAACAAAGCAGTAGTTAGCGGATAGGTAACCTGATCCTCTATGTCGCGGGGAGATCGTCCCATCCATTCCGTTGCCACAATTTGCTGATTATCCCCAATGTCGGGGATGGCATCGACCGGTACCGGATTACGCGGCAGAAAACCCAAATGCCGGTCAAAGGGCATAGTTACAAGTCCGCCGACAATGAATGATATCAATAGAATAAAGGTTATTAACCTGTTTTCAAGAAAATATTTTACAATGTTGTTTAACATGTTTCTCCCTTATTTTTAGAGATTTACGTTAAGTCAGCAGAGCTGCCTTTGTAGTTTCCGGTACTTAACCCAATCATTCTTATCTCCCTGCAATGGTTTATTATCTGTGCTTTTTGTTGTATAATTTTGCCGGACTACTGCTGTACCTGAGAAATATGTCGGGGAAAATATCCCAACTCAGAGACTGATTACTGAATAATGCCACAAGTGAACCCATATACTTGATTACGCTTCTTACATCAGTTTTCCGATTTCAGATACTTACCCTGTGGACCTACCCCTTCGATATGGGTAAGGTAGGCTCCCCAATGCCCCGATACCGATACAAACGTGGCTGCCCCAAGAAGTAAGACCGCCGTAATTATCTCTATGACAAACTTTCGTAAAGGATTAAAGTAAACGCTCACTATTTTTGTAAGCAGTGCTAATAGCGATGTAAGTAATGTAAGTGAAGCAAAGAATTCGTGACGCTCCAAAATAATCGAGGCATCTGAGCTAAGCCCTTCGGTATGAGGATGAAATACCTCTCCCGACAGGTATGCAGTTATTATACCAGCCAACAGTATATACAAGATTAATTCATCCCATGATTCACGTTTTAATTTAAGTCTCAAAATTTGCAATACGCAAGCTAACAAAATAAAAACAATAGGAAAATGAACTATCATTGGATGTAATGTAGAAAACTCCTCTTTTACACGAATCGACTCCTGACCCGGAAATGTTTGGACATTTGCCTTGTATACAGTGTCGTGCCCAGAAAGTTTATTATTCTCATGGGCCAAGGTAGCCCAAATCGGCAGAAACAGAATAATACCAAAAATACATTTTCTGAATATAGCATTCATATAAAAATGAATTAGTTACTGACTTATAACATTTTTTTATGTCCCCTATCCAAGATCGAACTTGCAAGCTATAGTTCTTAATTTGTCAGGAATGTTTCAATTTAAGCATGCACTTTTTCATGATGCTGAAGATTAAAAGTTAAGGAGTGCTGAGCGTAGTAACAGCGACTTTATGAGCAATTGCGGCTTTGACCACGCCCAGCTTCCTAACTTATAAAAACAATTCCATGATCAACTATTTACGCCGATCATATTTGCAGCAACCGGGCAAATTGGCATAAGCTTTATCATCAGCCTTGAACTTTTCAGTATCATGCCCTACAGCTGCAATCTGTTTCTGAATTTTTTCACTTGTCGTTTTATGGGGATCGTAGGTCAGCGTCAACATTTTGGTTTTGATATCCCAAACTGCGCGGGTGACCCCATCAGTTTTAGCAGCCTTCTCGATGCGTTGCTTGCATGACTCGCAATTGCCCCAAACCTTAATGGTTTCTGTTTTCAGTCCATCGGACTTGTTTTGTGCCATTAACGTCGACGAAGCAATAGCCAACCCAAGAATGATAAAGCTAATCATAAGTTGGATGGGTCTTACAGCACTTCGAACCAATAAGAAGCGCTTGTTGCATGTTTCTTTCCAGTTTCTCATACCTCTACAATTTTTAAATTATTGATTATATTTTAATTGTATAAATTTTTTGAACTCCCAGCCGAATGAAACCTGCATGTTGTAACCTTTAGTGCGTTTACACACAAATAGCAGTTTCATAGCAATTAATTTCAACTGCCTGTGAGTTTAGTTTCAAAACTAAAATTCACAGGTATAGATCGGAGATTGTTTGGAGGTTAGCTGAAACAAGCATGTTTTAATCTCTGCCGAAACACTACAGACCGTTAGAGCGGAACTGTAGGTCCATCCGGCTAATCACCTAGCAAAATACTTAGTGTGTTTTCCGGACGAAAACAAACATACGAGTTTCAACCTATCGTGAAAAATGCGAAAGGAATCACTTGCGGAATACACAAATGACAGCAAGCCGATCGATTGCGTGCAGGAAGGGCGAGGCCCTGTCACTTGTGCAAGGGGTGGCAATATAAAGTTGATTGATCGAAAAAATGGCAGAATAAGCAAAAAACAAAGGACTGATAAGGTAAAAGGCGATCACCTGTAACGACGATTGCACCGTAAAAGGATCGACGATAAGGGTCTGCACACTGTTCTGGCAGCAAGGAGGATTATCAATCAATGGATGCGAAGTACATGCGGAAGGATTGAGACTCATACCACAATCGGCCGTGGTACCCAACATTCCTACTTTCACAAAAACCCCAGAAATGCTACATACGTGACGGGCAATGGTAAACCCCCCACTGGCCAGCAGCATAAATATCACCATTAATATGGAACCGAATCTTCGCATCGCAGAAGTTAAACCTTTTTCACCCGAAATAGTTGTCTAAAGTTATTCCATTTTATCGTTTACTGGGCAACTGAAATGTTAAAAAATCTTAGCCGAAAAATATTTTGTAAGTACCGACTTCCATTTGGTTAAACAAACACTAACTTATTAGCCTCCTTTCCTATTTGATCGGCGATGTCACAGACTTCGCCTCCTCGAAATGGCAGTCTTCTGACTGTCCCTATTGTCCAGTTTTTTATTACTTCCCGACCGCAGGAACGCAATAATTCCCTACACCTTCTCTAATACTGTCGGGGATTAAATATTTGTAGAACATTACATTTAAACGAACATTCGACCGTAAGGGTCGAATGTTCCTCTTGGACATATAACTTTTTATGGATTATTTCGATGCAAAATTTAATAAAAATGGTTATTCGGTATCTTCTTCCAGCACGGTACTTTCCTCTTTCGACCGATGTTCCTCTTTTCCAATGACAGCACTACTGGAAAGCAGGCCTGCATATGCTGTCCGGTCGCTCAATATCTGTATGGCTTTCTCTACCTCCTTATCTCCATTGATCGATGCTATGATTCTGCCCTTTTGATAATAATAACGAGGAATAATCTCGTCGATCAGCAGTTTTTCAATTTCCTTACGAAAAACTTCCAAATCCTTGTTTTTATCATGCGATATACGTTCCTTAAGATGTATAAATTCCTGTTCGGCCGATTGATAGTATCTTTCCTTTTTAGCTGTTTCAATGAGTTTTTCAAGCTGTTGCTCGGTTTGCGTTTGATAGTCGAAATTTTGCCTGTTTACGTACTCGGTAAACCTGCGGTAGGTTTCGTCATCGATGGTAAATTTGGCCGGAGGGGCTATTGTCGGATGGTCACGCACAAACTCAGTAGCAAAATGGAAGATGATATTTTTAGCATACAGATTCAAGGCAATCTGGCTGTATTTGTCGGGTTCAGTTTTGATGTCGGGCATAATTCCTCCTCCATCGTACACTGTTCGTCCTGCGTGCGTTTTAAATTCCTTGATCAGCGAATCGGGGATATAGCCCACGCTGCCATCTTCATTGCGGTGGGAATAATCGACCGCCTGGATGCAGCGTCCGGAGGGAATATAGTATTTGGCAACCGTTACCTTGAGTTGGGTATTATAGCTCAGGGGTCGGGTTTGCTGAACCAGCCCTTTCCCAAAAGTGCGTTGGCCGATAATCACTGCCCTGTCGAGATCCTGCAGGGTTCCAGCTACTATTTCTGCAGCCGATGCGGTACCACGGCTGGTTAGTACCGTCAAGGGGATCAGCGTATCAATAGGATCGTTGATGGTCACATATCGCTTGAACGATTCTTTGATTTTTCCCTTGGTAAATACCACCAGTTGATTTTTGGGGATAAAACAATTTACTACTTCCACGGCTTCGCTAAGCAATCCTCCCGGATTATCGCGCAGGTCGAGAATAAGGGATTTTGCTTTTTTGGCCTTGAGTGCGGTAACAGCCTGCCTGACCTCAAGTCCGGCATTCGTGGTAAAATTTGAAAGACGTATATACCCAACAGAATCCGTAAGCATCCCATAATAGGGCACATTGGGAATCGTAATTTTTTCGCGGATAATTTTAATTTTCAGGGGCTGTTCTACACCCATCCGATCGATGGTAACCTCAACGGATGTACCGGGTGTACCCTTAAGCTGTTCGCTAACTGAACTAACATCTTTACCCTTGGCTTCGACACCGTCAACCGCCAGGATTTTATCGCCCGCCCTAAGTCCGGCCTTTGCAGCAGGACAACCTTCGTAAGGCTCGGCTATATAGACATAATCGTCGATACGACGAATAATGGCGCCTATACCCCCATACTGGCCGGTAGTCTGAAACCGGAAATCTTCGAGCTTCGACTCAGGAATGTAAGTTGTATAGGGATCGAGCGTCTTGAGCATAGCGTCAATACCCGAATTGATGAGCTTCTCGGGATCAATGTCGTCGACATAATTATAATTGAGCTCCTTGAAAAGACTTATGAAAATATCGATGCTTTTACTAATCTTAAATTCGTTACTTACAAAACTGGTGGTAAGAATGCTTCCTACAACTACCGCTACAATGAGAAGACGTTTCTTCATTCGAAAAATATTTTTATTTATTGACAACTTTTGCGTTAATACAATACTAAATTTAACTCCATGCCACCGCCTAAAATGAATTACAGGATCTTAGCCCTTATTCTAACATACTATACCTGCTTTGGTTTACCTGCAGCCGATCAGATCTTGCAATATTATAAAAGTTCAGGTAGCATCCGTAACTTTTTGAGCATAAAAATAGTTAAAAATCCTCGTTTGCATCGAAAAAGAGGGTATCGGATGGATTTGTCAGCAGGGAATCCTGTGGCGAAATCAGCATATTTGCAGCTGCACCGCTAAGGGTTACTCTGTGATTAAGCCCAATAGTATCGGAAGGCTGAATTTGATTTCGTGCCAGCATAATCTGGGCTACCCGCTGGAAATAACCTTCAAAACCGTCTTTCATACTGCCATTGGTTACAAAGGTATAACGGAAATACTTGGGCGAAGGTATGATAGCCGCCAGAAAAATACTTTCCTGCAAGGTAAGCTGCGAGGGTTTTTTGTTAAAGTAAAACCGGGCCGCCTGCTTTATCCCATAAATGTTAGGCCCCCATTCGATGATGTTGAAATAAATTTCGAGCATACGTTCTTTGGTTACGATATGCGAATTTTCGAGCAGCCAGGTAAGAAGCACCTCTTCGAACTTACGCGACAAATTTTTGTTGCGCGACAGAAAAACATTGCGTATCAGTTGCATGCTAATGGTACTGGCGCCCCGGGCAAAACGTTTTTTGCGAATGTTCTCGGCCAGCGATTTGGCAAAGGCTTCTTCGTTAAATCCTCTGTGATAAAAAAATGTACCGTCCTCTGAAGTCAGCACGGCATCGATCAGATGCTTGGGGATATCGCGCAAACGGGTATAGGATGCTGCATTGGAATCGACCCGAATTGCTACAGGGGGAAAACCGGGTTCGTGTCGGTAAACGGTAAAAGTATCATTCAGCATGGGCAAATATGCCGGACCAAATTGTTTTATCCGAAAACCGGAAGGCTGTAGCTGTGAATACAGATATAAACTATCAAGCATGCCAAAGGGAATACGCCCCCGAAGGGCAAACGACAAATTACCCTCGGCCTTCAACCCGGTGAGATGCCGGAAAGCTCCCTTGGGCAACGCATCAAACAGTTGTTGGGCAGGAAACTCAATGTGCGGAATGGCAAAATCCAGCGTAGGATTAACCGTATCGTAATCGTAACGAACAAACAACGGAAACGTAAATCCATTGAAAGTCAGCCGCGAAACACTATCGATACACCAGTAGTCTTTTTCTGTTTTAATAAGCAACGACAGACCAGAGGTATCAAACCGAACTGCTTGTTCCGATAGCTTAGGATGAAACAGCGAAAGATCCCGTGCCGAAACAGAAAACAGGAGTGTGGTTGCATTGGGCAGTTGACATTCGAGATATGCGCTGCTGAACGAAAGCATCAGATTCCATTTCTGGCCGGAAAAAGGAAGAGGATTATCGCCGGCCTGCCGATTCCGTATCGATATGGCAAGATGATACTGGCCTGGAATTAATTTTCCCTGGCACTCCAATGTACTCGTTGCATTGGCATCGGACAGGTGCAAGATACCCTGCATACGTTTATCCTTTATGGTAAAGCTGTCGATTCGGGCACAAAACCACTGGCTGCTGTCGATATACCGGAAAGTAGCAGAACCTATCAGGCAGGTAGCCGGCAATTTTCTGAACAAACCACGCAAACGGTTATTAATGGTAAGCTTTTCCGACTGATGATCCGAAGCATACCCAGTCGTATCGTTACGATGCAAAAAATGAGACCGGTAATTGACTACCATTGAATCGATCTGCAACTTTGCCAGTTGAAATTTTCCTATAATCAGCGGCAACAGTTTTAGCCGAACTTTTATATCATTGCCCCAAAAAAGGGTATCACCACTGGCATAGGTAATGCAGACCTTCTGGAAAACAGCTCCCGATAACCCTTGTGATCTATAGCTTCCAAAACTGATACTGACATTCCATGTATCGGTAAGATGATCGACTGATTTTTGTATTGCCCAACGAAACGCAATCCGATGCACCCCCCACAACAACAACAAAATCAACACAAAACCCGCAAGATAGCGCACATAAACCAATTGCTTTTTCATAAACGTTCAAATTAAAAAAAACACGGGAACAACTGCCGGCCACCCCGTATCACCCTCTTTTTGTCATTCCAAACAATAACTCGTATCAGATTAATGGCGCAAAATTAAAAAATGCCCCGCCCGAAAAATAATTTTTTATGGATACCTCACAAAATAATTCAGCCCATAAATTGTCGATAACCTGAAATATAGGCAGGCACAATACCGACAGCACATATTAACCAGGTGTTTATTATAGATAAAATGATAAAAAATCACTGTAAAAATTGGATAATAAAAAAATTACAGTAAATTGGAGGTGTATTTTAGTCTGAAACGAGCATGTTGATTCAATAATCCTGACGGGCTGAAAATTCAAACAGGTTAAAACTGGGTGCAAGGATGAAACAAAAGTCTGAGCTTTAAATTGCAAACATACAATGCAATCCCAGCAGGATTAAAGCCGATCAAATAGGAAACATTCGACTTACAGCCACCGAGATAAAATCAAAAAGAAGTTTATAACAAAAATGACCTTTTTGTATGAAGAAGATAACAAGTTACCTAACTATTATTTTTGCCTTTATATCACTGCTAAATGCACGAGGGCAAAATTATCAAACCATTGATAGCAGGCGAATCGCCTACTTTGCTGACCAAAACGGCCAAATTAATTGACAAAATAGTCATCGAATAATCATTATTCGAAGCTAATCACGATGTTTTTCTTTTGATCGGCGAAGTCTGTGAATTTATCTGATAATATTTTGCCCTCCTGACTGCAAATCCGGTACAACGACGAAACGAAAAGCCTTAGTTATATTTTCGGATAAAATAATAAATGGTAAAAAAAAGGAAGGGGTTCACCCTTCCAGCAGCTTATTAAGCTTTTGCACAAACACACTTTTTGAAACCGCTCCTACCTGCTTGTCGACCACCTGACCGTTTTTAAAGAAAAGAACGGTAGGGATGTTTCGTATGCCAAAACGCATAGCAGTAGCGTTGTTACTATCAACATCTACCTTGCCGACTACTACCTTACCGGCGTATTCTTTTCCCAGTTCTTCGACAATAGGCGAAATCATACGACACGGGCCGCACCATTCAGCCCAAAAGTCAACCATTACCGGTTTGTCCGATTTCAGGACCAGTTCATCAAAATTACTATCCGTAAGTTCGAGTGCCATAATTGTAAATTTTAAATTTATTGATACCGATATACTAAAAACCGTTCATTTCAAAAAAAGTTCAGGCAATGCTAAGATGTATAAAAGGATAAGCATGGATAAAGTTAAGAAAATCATTTGAAATTTTAATTTTATAGGTACGCGAAATGCAATCGACCTTCATATTGTTTTCGGCATCGAACAGGGCAATTCTCAGGGATAATTTACCGGGATTATTTTTTACCTGTTGAACGAGCGTTTGCACAAATTCATCGTCGATATGGTCGTAGGGGATAGTAAGCTGCACGCTTTTCAGTAGTTCATCGCGGACGTCGGCCAGATGCATTACGCGGTTAATTTTAAATTCAAGTTCATTGCGATTGCCAAATTCGCGCATTTGAATTTTGGCCTTTACCAGAACCATCCAGTCCTTACGGAACATGCGCTCGAACTGGTCAAAATCCTTGCCGAACAGGTTAAATTTAAACGTTCCGTTATAATCCTGCATCGTAACAGCAAGGTAGGGTTTGTTATTTTTGGTGATACCGGGGCGCGCCTCCACTACCAGTCCTCCTACCACCACCTCTTTGCCCTTGAGGGGGGTAAGGTCGTTAAGGTCGGATAGTTGGTGGGTGCAAATATTTTCAAATTCAAACCGATAGGGATCGAGGGGATGCCCCGAAAGGTAAATGCCAATCAGATCCTTTTCGCGATTGAGCTGTTCGATAATCGTCCAGTCTTCCTCCACCGTCGGGACTTTGGGGGGAGGTATCTGCAACCCATTTCCGTTATCGATCATAGAAAAGAGGCTCTGTTGCTGCGAACGCTTTTCCTCCTGCATACGGGTGCCATACTTGATCAGCTGCTCGATAAAGTTGGTCTGCCCATCGGTAACAAAGTAGACCGAACGTTTTATGCCAAAGCTATCGAGTGCACCGGCAATAATCAGGTTTTCAATCACCTTGCGACTAATCGACGAATAGTTGACACGACTGAAAAAATCGTACACATCCTTATAGGGTCCATTTTTGTCGCGTTCGTCGATAATTACCGACACCACCCCTTCGCCTATGCCCTTGATAGCTGCCAGTCCAAAACGAATATTTCCTTTTTTGTTGACGGTGAAAGTCTCGCGACTTTCGTTGATGTCGGGACCCAAAACCTCTATACCCAGTCGCCGGCATTCTTCCATGAAGAAAGTTATTTTTTCAATACTTGCGGCGTTGTTGAGTACGGCTGCCATATATTCGGCAGGATAGTGTGCCTTGAGGTAAGCCGTCTGATAAGCAACAAAAGCATAGCAGGTACTGTGCGACTTGTTAAAGGCATACGAAGCAAACGCCTCCCAGTCGGCCCAGATTTTTTCCAGAATTTTAACATCGTAGCCTTTCTGCGAGGCCTGTTCAATAAATTTAGGCTTCAGTTTATCGAGCGTTTTACGATCTTTTTTACCCATTGCCTTACGCAACATATCGGCATCACCCTTAGAAAAACCGGCCAGTTTTTGCGAAAGCAACATGACCTGCTCCTGATATACGGTAATCCCGTAGGTATCTTTCAGGTATTCCTCCATTTCGGGCAGGTCGTAGGTAACGGGCTCCTTGCCATGTTTACGGGCAATATAATTGGGAATATATTCCAGCGGTCCCGGCCGATAAAGCGCATTCATAGCAATCAGGTCGTTGAACGAGTCGGGCTTGAGTTCGCGCAGATACTTTTGCATTCCCGGACTTTCGAACTGGAACGTACCATTGGTTTCGCCCCGCTGGTACAATTCATAGGTCTTTGCATCGTCGAGCGGGATATTGTCGATGTCGATGGTAATCCCATGGTTTTGACGGATAAGTTCCAGCGCATTTTTAATAATGGTAAGGGTTTTAAGCCCCAGAAAGTCCATTTTAATAACCCCGGCCTGCTCGATGACCTTTCCCTCGTACTGGGTTACATACAAATCGGCATCCTTGGCTACAGCCACCGGCACTATATCGGTAAGGTCGGTAGGGGCAATGATAATCCCTGCCGCATGCACGCCGGTATTGCGTACCGAACCTTCAATTTTCCGGGCTTCACGCAGTACCTGTGCTTTAAGATCGTCGCCTTTGATAATCTCACGCAGCTTGAGCACATTGGCAATTTCATCGGCATTCAGTCCTTCTTTCTCGCGCAACCCCTTTTCGCCGTCGATGGGGGCCTCAAAAATTCTTTGCAGGGTAATTCCCGGCCGTTCGGGCACCAGTTTCGAAAGCTCATTGGTTTCGCTCAGGCTCAGATCCAGCACACGCCCCACATCCTTGATACTCATCTTGGCGGCCATTGTACCGTAGGTAATAATCTGGGCTACCTGATTGCGACCGTATTTTTTTACGACATAATCAATCACCTTTTGCCTACCTTCGTCATCGAAATCAGTATCGATATCGGGCATGCTCTTGCGGTCGGGATTAAGAAAACGTTCAAAAAGAAGATCGTACTTGATAGGATCGATATTGGTAATGCCAATGCAGTAGGCCACCGCCGATCCTGCAGCCGATCCACGACCCGGACCAACAAATACACCCAACTCCCTGCCGGCTTTAATAAAATCCATCACGATAAGAAAATATCCGGCAAATCCCATGCGTTCGATAATCTGCAATTCATAATTGAGTCGTTCCTCAATGGCAGGCGTAAGCTCGTGATAACGCCGACGTGCTCCCTCGAAGGTAAGATGCCGTAAATACTCATCCTGACTGACAAAACCCTCGGGAATGGGAAAATGGGGAAGCAAGATGTCGCGCTGCAAATGAAGCAGATCGACCTTATCAACAATTTCGTTGGTATTGTCAATGGCCTGGGGTAAATCCTGAAACAGACGAGTCATCTCGTCGGTGGTCTTAAAATAGAACTGGTCGTTGTAAA
>Ga0315298_1003196_pt1 | contig 26438 bp, 23 predicted proteins | sample WHS_1_MG_FD_203077 | JGI IMG/M metagenome (GOLD analysis project Ga0315298, IMG submission 203077) | Extremophilic microbial mat communities from Washburn Hot Springs, YNP, Wyoming, USA - WHS_1_MG | ecosystem: Environmental > Aquatic > Thermal springs > Hot (42-90C) | place: USA: Wyoming... | reverse complement strand
TCGCCTCGGGGGAACGGCGGGCATCCCAATATGCCTCTACCCGCGGTGAGAAGGATTTCGGTGACCATCGGCGTGTGGCTGGAGACATCGGAAGCCAGACGGCCCATGGTGAGTCGTGGCACTACTGGTATCTCGTAGAATATTCCCGATTCTATGTCGGCCTTCAGCGAGGAGGCGGCGATATTCGGCTCTACTGATCGGGGACAGGGGCTGCAGGTCATCCCCAGGTCCGAGCGACCCACCACACCGGTTAAGCGAATCACGTATGATCCGCCAGGTAAGGCCATAGACGATGAGCAGCCGTGGGCGCTCTACATGGGCTACGGGGCAACCAGACTTGAGGCTAGAGTCCTGAAACTGGCCGTAGCCCGCGCGCAGGCGGGAGAAAGTGCCCTCTTCCTCCTTCGCATCCCGAGCGGCCGTGAGGATGAGATTCGCAAGGCACTGTGGCTGATGTCAGCGTTTGGTGGCATTGGCGCCAGGTCCAGACGGGGCTGGGGGAGCGTACGCCTGCTTGACATGGGCGGTTTGCCAGACCCGCACTCTGCACGCACGCCGCAGGAGGCCGGGGATAGGCTCCGGGCGGGGCTCTCCCGCATCTTCGGCGGGGTAGTCCCGGCCCCACGAGGTGGCGGACCGCCGGCTCACACTGCACTGTCACCAGGCAGTCGCTTAGCGCTTGGTCCCCAGGACCGCGAGTGGCCGGCCGCCATGCGCTCGGCCTGGCAGGCTTTCTACCAGTACCGCCGGGCGCTGGGTGCCCACTACAATCACGCACCCGGGGCGGTAGGTCCGGATCATACGACGCGCGCGTGCTGGATCGAAGCAGCTCCCGTGCTGCCAGGCAACGCTCCGCTCGGTTCGGCATTCGGGTTGCCGCACAATGGGTTCTTCCGCACTGCGGGCGCGTATGTGGACGTAGGCGTCGGCCGGGACCTGGGTGGGCGGAGAGCCTCGCCATTGTTCTTCAAGGTGCTCCGCGTGGGAGCGGGCTACGCGCCGCTCGCACTATGGCTGCCGGCCACGTTCCTGCCGACTGGCGCCGGCTATGGGCTGTACATGCGCTCCCAGGTACAGGTAGGGGGGCGGCGCGACAACAGGTACGCCCCAGTGGCTGTCGGCTATGCCGGCGACGCCGCGGTGAAGGAGTTCTTTGATGGCAGCCCGGGCCTGATGTGCCATGACACGCAGGGACCTTGGCCCGGCCTCCTGGGGCTGGGGTGGAGGGCAGTGCTATGACAGCGACCCCATGCTGCTGGCTTTCATTCTCGATTACGCCAGTGCAGGCATTTGTGGGTGCGGCGCGAACGGTGCGCGATCTGCGCGTGGGGTCGGCTTTACTCTCGTACCTGACTGGCGAGGCCATCATCGCCGGGCTGGGTCTTGGGGGGACGCTGCTGTTCCCGCAGGTGGGTAGGGCCGATATCGAGACCGCCCGCAAAACTGGCCAGCTCAGCATCCCCAACCGCTTCCTCATGGAATTGCCGCCAGGCGTTGATGGTGCCGAGGCGGCGCAGGTCTGCCGCGACGCAGCGAACCAGGCCTGGCTGAGGCTCTGCGATGGGGTGCACGGCATGCTGGCGGGCAAGTTGTCATCGGCCCTGGCGGGCTGGGATGCGGGCTGGGATGATCAGGTCAAGCAGTTCTGGGACATCCGGGTGCACACCATCAGCGCCAGCAAAAGTGACGAAGAGGCCTATCAGGCGCTCTACGGCCAGCCGAGCGTGGGGCCGTGGCGGCGGCAGTGGGGGCTGGTCACGGCGGCCGAACGGATGAGTAGGCAGGTGCGCTATTACCGTGGCGACGGCGGGCAGGGGCGGCCCAAATGCTCCATGATGGGCGAGTTGGAGCAGATGGGGCCGATGGGGGGAGCCGCCGGCTGGGACGCACAACGTGATTTCTGGGCGACCGCGCGACATCGCTTCCTGGAGCGTGGTCTGCGTCTGGACGAGCATGACCGGCTCTGCGCGGTCTCTCTGGTGAAGCGGTTTGCACCGACTCAGGTCATGCAGGACCTGCTCAGCCCGGTGCCCGATACCGCGCGAGTGGCCGTTGAGGGGTGGCTCGCGGAGTGCCGGGGGCAGGGGCTGGGGGACGCCTTGGACTCGTTTAAGGCGAAGGCGAATGCGCTGACAAAGGCCCTGGGCGGAGAGGGGGAAACCCCCGGGCGGTACCTGCTGGATGACGGGCTGACCGCAGAGTCGGCGCCCGAGGAGGAGCAGGCAACCGCCGACGCAGCGCGGGAGATGCTGCAAGCGCGAGGCGCGCTGCTCCGCGCGGCCCGCGACAAGAATCTGGGCCGCCCGCCGCGCTACCTGGCAGTGCTGATGCTCGATGGCGACCATATCGGCCAGTGGCTGGGTGGTGATGAGCAGCCAGACCAGGACTTGAGCAGGGATCACTTTGAGGACGTCGGTGCAAGACTGAAGAGCTTCGCTGCGGCAGCCCGGTTGGAGGTGGAGAAGCATCACGGCTACCCCGTCTATACGGGTGGCGACGACCTGCTGGCCCTGTTGCCGATGCTCGAGGCGCTCCCCTGCGCCCGGGCACTGCATGCAGCATTCGTGCATCATACCGGGCACACCGCCAGTATGGGGCTGGTTATCTGCCACTACGTGCACGACCTGCGGGACGCCCTGCAGCGCACCCGGCTGGCGGTGGAGGCCGCGAAGGACGGCGGTCGGGATGCATTATTGGCCTGGCGCCTGCTCCGCCGGTCGGGGGAGGAGACGGCAGGTGTCGCCGACTGGGACCTGCTGGCCAGAGCCTCGGAGTTGCAGAGCCTCTACCTCACCGGTGCCAGCGACCGCTGGTCCTACCGCCTGGCGGAGAACCGGCCGGCGGTGGAGGAGTTCGGCGACCAGGAGCCGCTGCGGCACCTCATCGCTGCCTTCGTGAATCGGACTGAGGGAAAGTACCAGGACCGGACAAAGAAGGCGGCCATTGCCCTCTGGGACCAGCACAATGCGTTCGCCGCCGACCCAAAGCGAGACAGACTCGGCCTCCAATGGGCCGGTGGGCGGCTATTCGGGGCCTATCTCGACCTGCTATCGCTCAGCGCCTTCCTGGCGCGGGGAGGTGAGTGACGATGGAGACCGTGTCGTTGCTGCTTACCCCGGCGGACGTCACCATGTTCCGCGACACCCGACCGTTTGACCAGGTGCCGACCGGCGCCCGCAGCCTGTTGCCCTCGCCCCGCACGGCGGCCGGCGCCATCCGTACCTGGGCACTGCGGACCCGGCACCCCCATGACTTCGCAAAGTTGAGGGGGAAGGCTACCACGCCGGCGCGCGTTAAGGAGGTCATGGGCCAGGCGGCGGCGTGGATCACCGAGGCCCGCTTCGCTGGCCCCTTCCTCCATCGCTATGGCAACACCTTCTGGCCGGCGCCGCTGAGTGTTGTGAGGCTGGACGGGGATCCCAGGCCACGACAACTCCGGCCGCTGGTCAAGCCGCCCCCCGGCTGGGTCCTGCCGGCGAGCACACCAGACCTTAAGCCACTCTGGGCGACCGGCGTGGGGGAGGCTGAGCCGCTGGCCGGCTTGCTTGACAACCAGGGCATGGCCCGCTTCCTCCACTGCCAATGCGACCAGTTGGTGGAGACGGATACCGACAGGGTCTGGCGGCACGAGCCGCGCATCGGCATCGGTGTGGACTCCGGCCGGGGGGCGGTGGAGAGCGGCGCGCTCTACGGCTCCAGCTTCCTACGGCTGGAGCAAGGCGTGGCATTCCGGGTGGACGTCACCTCCGGGCAGGGGTTGCGTGCCGAGCTCGAGCAGGCAGTGCTCAAGCGCCCCTGGCTGCGCCTGGGTGGCGAAGGCAAGGTGGCCGGCATTTCGCTGCTCCAAGAGCAGCCGGCCTTGCCGACCGCACCTGCCTGGCCGCCTCGCGACGGTCGCTTTTGCACCTACCTGGCGACCCCGGCTCGCTTTGAGGGGGGCTCTTGGCTACCCCGCGCCCTGATGGCCAAGCACACTTTGATCAGCGCAGTCGTGGGTCGACCGGAGGCTGTGCCCGGCTGGGATGTGGCGAGCGGCCGGCCACTGCCGACGGCCTATGCGGTGCCGGCCGGCGCCGTCTACTACTGGGAGGTGAGAGACCAATCTGCCACCGATCCGCACGGCCTCAGCATCAGCGACAATGCCGACGACCAGGCCGTCGGCTGGGGCATCTGCATGAGAGGAGAATGGGACTATGTGTAACGGTATCATGTTCATCCGGGCGCAAACCTCGCTCCATCTCGGCACCGGCTCCTCGGTGGGAGCCGTTGACCAGCCGATCCAGCGAGAGCGCTGCACCGGCTGGCCGACGGGCTACGGCTCCTCCCTCAAAGGGGCGCTACGCGACGGCTATCGCGTGCTGCTGATTAACGACGGGAAGGCGGCCGACCGGCAGGCTGCCGATGAGCACCCCAGGCTTACCACGATCTTCGGTCCGCCCCGCGCACAAGGCAGCGACCACCAAGGCGCTTTGGCCATCACCGACGCGCGCATCATGCTCTACCCCGTGCGCTCGCTCAAGGGCCTCTTCGCCTGGGTGACCTGCCCGGCGGTGATAGCACAACTGGGCGGTGCCCTGCAGCTCATGGGCGCCGGCGACACTCGCCCACAAGTGCCTGATGTAGCGGTCGAGGATGCCCTCGTGCACGCCGGCTGCTCCCTCGTTGTGCCAAACCAGCAGCAGGGGCAACAGGGGCACCTCGTGCTGGAGGATGTCGCGTTGAAGGCCCGCACCGGCCAGTCGGAGCATGCCTTGCTGGCCCGCTGGTTGCGGGGGGCGCTCGGCATCCCGGAAGGCGCCTTCGACGACCCCCAACAGCGCCTGGTGATCGTGAATGATGATGTGTTTGGTTATTTCGTGCAGCACTGCACTGAACTAACGCAGCGGGTAGCCCTCGACTACGATACCAAGACCGCAGCCGGCGGGGCGCTCTTCACCCAGGAATTTCTGCCGCCGGAGACGGTGCTCTACTCCGTGCTCCTGGTCGAGGATCCGCTGCCCCGCACTGCCAACGGCAGCGATGGGCTAACGTCACAGATGGTCGTCAAAGAAGTGGAGGCGATATGTCAGCGCCCCCTCCAACTTGGCAGCAACCAGACTACCGGCAAGGGCTGGTGCCGCCTGCGGGTGCAAACCGCCAGCGCCGCAGCGTGGCCGGCCCAGGAGGTGCAATCATGAGGACCCAGGAACAAGCGCGCGCCGCCAGGGCGTGGGCGACACTGACCGCGCGCTTCCAAGACGCCGCGGGCTGGCCAGACAATCCCGACGCCGTCGCCTACCTGGGCGCTCTGAAGTCCACGCCCGCCCGCATCCACACCTCGGGGTTGGGGCAGGCAGTGGCCTTCCTGCGCTCTCGCCAGAGTGACGAGATGGCCAGGGCGGCTGCAAAGGACATCGGCACCCTCACCCTGGAGCGGCTGGGGCGGGAGGGGAACGACTTGATAGAGGAGTTGCGCAGGGGCGACATCTACTTCTTCATGCAAGCCACCGCCGAGGCGACCGCTGTCGTCGGCTGGCTGACACGCTACCTGGAGGGGGCTGGCGTGAGGCGGATGGACGACCAGGCAGCCGCGGGGGAAGAGGAGCAGGCCGATGAGTGAGTATCCGCTGTTGCCTGAGACTTGCCAGGCCGTGTGCGCCTGTGCGTCGCGGTGTAACCCCGGATTGCTGCTCGACCGCTTTGCGGCATACCCTGACCGGACCTTCAGCCGCTTCGACCAAGAGAAAGGCCAACTGCCGCATATCCAGCTGGTAAGCAAGGCCTCCGCCGCTCATTCCCCGGAGAGCAGAGACATCCTCCGCCAGTGGGAGGAGTTCGTGGGTCTGGTCTTGCAGGCGCCAGGACGCCCCGGCACCCCGGGCATCCAGCCCTGGACGCAGAAGACGGTCTGGCGGCTGACTTTGCACCTCTCCCGAGCGTCATCTGTGGAGAACGGGGCCATCTGTCTGCACCCCATTTACGGCTTTGCGTATCTGCCCGCCACCGGCCTCAAGGGGTTGGCGCGGGCATACGCGACGACCGAGGGGGCTGTGAGTAAGGGAGACCGTGACCGCGTCTTTGGCCCGGAGCGGGAGGGTATAGGGGCGGCCGGCAGCGTGATCTTCCATGACGCCTGGCCGGCCCGTTGGCCCACGCTCGTGCCTGACATCGTCAATAACCACCATACTGAGTACTACCGTTCGCGCGGCGGGTTGGCCCCGGGCGACTGGGAGAACCCGAACCCTGTCTACTTCCTGGCGGTGGAGGCTGACACCCCCTTCCGCTTTGCCGTATCGCCGCGGCCGGGGGTGGCCGGCGCGGATAAGGACGCCGACCTGGCGAAGGAATGGCTGCAGAAGGCCCTCCAGACCCTCGGCGCCGGCGCCAAGACAGCCGCCGGTTACGGCTATTTCGATGAGCCGCGTGACCTCGCTGTAGCGACACCTGCGGCTTCCCCTGGGGATGAGGCGAAGGCGCGGGTGGACCGGTACTGTGCTACCACCGACCAGCGTGAACGCAAGAAGATGCGCAGGCTACTCTGGGGCCCGCTGCGGCAACTGAAGCGAGATGACCCCGAGGCATGTAGGCAGCTGTGCGCCCAGTTGCGGAGGCACGACGAAGGAATTATCAACAGCCCCGACTTCCAGGAGGTGGCCGCCACATGAGCGCCGCCAGCGCGCCCGCCACTACTATGACGCCGCTCGTGATCCTCACCGTCGGCACGTCGCTGTTGACGAACGCGGGGGGTGAAGGGCGCGCCCCAGGTGGTATCTTTTCCCAATACCGGCAGAGATGTTCCGCGATTCTGAAAGGCGGTAACATCGAACCACGGCAACTGGCGTGTCAGTTGGCGCGTACGCTCCTTGATGGGGATGGGCTTCGTCGCGAGCTCGAATATCGCCGGGAGAGGAGCACGCTGAAAGACGCCCTGCCCCAGGAGTTGAGCTACCTGGCCCTGCTGCCAGGCCACCTGGGTTGGCAGCAGGGGCAGAAGGCTACCGTCGCCCTGCTTGCGTCGGATTCCCGTGAGGGTGACCTGTGCGCGAAGGCGATCAAGCTGGCGATCGAGGGCCGATCGCAGGAGGCGCCCTGGTCGCACTACACTGTCCTGGACGTGAACCACATCCCGGGCCTTGCCGTGACCAGCACTGGGCGTGACGAGAACAAGCCAAGGCAGGCCGGGAAGCCGACCTGCCCCGAACACCTTGCCGTGACCAGCACTGGGCGTGACGAGAACAAGCAGCTCGCCGCCACCTTCCGTGACCAGGGTCTGCCTAACCTGGTGGTGGCGATGCAACAACTCTGTACAGAACATGCGGGGTCCCAGGTCATCGTCAACCTCACCGGCGGCTTCAAGGGCGCCATCCACTACGCCGCCCTGGCAGCCCTCTTGCTGGAGGGGTTGCCGATCACCATGCACTACCTTTTCGAGGACACCGACCAGATCATCACTCTACCGGTCTACCCCATCGGGCTGGACTTCCCCCTGTGGCATCGGGAGAGCGTGATGTTGCAGGCGTCCTGTGCACCCACGGTGGGCCCGCTCTACCGCGAGCAGCTCGACCGTCGGATGCAGGCCGTGGCGGACGAGAAGGGGCTGTGGGATGTCAAGGGCTCGATGGCGCGGTTGCTCCGCGACCGCTATGCCGCCCAGCGCAAGGCAGACCCTTTGCAGACCTTTAGCGAGCGGGTGATTCAGCAATTCGTCAAAGGGGATAGTTACCGGACACGGCTGCTTGACCTCATGGCCAACACCGGCCTCCTCATCTGGTATGGCGACAAGGTGCCGATGGCGGCCGAGCACGCCGCCCGGCATCACCACCACCTGCTCGAGATTGCCCAGTTGCTGCTCACGCCCATCGCCGATCTGAAGTCGAACGACGACAGACCGTTCCTCAACGACGAAGAGCGCTTTGTTCTGCTCGCTGCCATACTGCTGCACGACTGCGGCCATACCGTGGGCGCCTTGCCGGTGCAAGCCAGCGCTGGCGACAGCAGGCTGGTTCCGCTGTTCGGCTCGGAGGTGCGCGACCTACACCAGTTCCTCGCCTGGCACCGGCTCACCGATGGCCCCGAGGTGCATGGGTGGGATCGGAAGGGCGATCTCTCCAGGGAGGTGGCCTATCTGTCCCTCTACCACCGGTCAGGCATGGGTTGGCAGGAGATAGACGCTAACAGAGCGCGTTGCCCCTTCCTTGATTTCACCGCGGTATCGCCATTAGCGGCGGCCAAGGAGTATGGGCTCGCCGAGACTATAGATTTTCCCAAGCTCGTCGCCCTGCTGCGGGTGATTGACGGTCTCGACGTGCAGCGATACCGCGTCGGCCCGGGCCCCACCAGCGAGGTGATGACGGCCATGTTCAGGGAGGAGGCGGATGCTGCTCGGGCGCGTGTGGCGGGCCTGCTGCCGACGGCTGTCGAGCTGAAGGGCCACTTGTCATGCCCAGCACAGTGCTTCGTGGATCAGATTGCTGCTTGGCTGGATAGCGGCAGCCGCCCGAGGCTCGACCACAATTATCGTCGAAGCCGCGAGACGTTGGGCATTCTTGTGGCTGAGGGCGCCGGCAGCCAAGAGCAACGGGCCGCTGCCGCCGCCTGGCTGGAGCTGGCACGGGCCTACGATGAGTTCGCTTTGCGCCACCGCCAGCAGCTTCATTTCGACAAGCACGAATCCGTGGCTCAGATGGCGCTGCTGCCCGACGAAGATTTCAATCCTGCCTCGTGTTGGTGCTTCACTGCCACGCTGGAGCCCAGCGATAGCCGCCGCGAGTTGCTGGACGATCGTGAGTACGCCGACCGCTGGACAGGCGAGATGGAGGGCAAGACCCTTCGCCAGTGGCTGCTGGAGGATATTCAACGCGAGCTTCTCGAGCCAGCCCGCCAGTACCTGAGCGACCGCTCTGGCCGACGCTTTCAGCTCACTGTAAGGTGGGCGGACGGACCAGACACCGCTTCCTCGGTCTAGGAGCTTCCCATGGCCACCGTGCACGTTGACCAGGCTGCCGAAAAGCACATTATCGAGCGCATCAACGAGCGGGCTGGGCGTCTGCCCGACGGGCTGACGGCCAAGGCTGTGCTCGAAATCGTCACCGACACTGCCGCAGGGCAGGCGCCGGATGATTGGCGCTTCACCCGCCACCCCTGCGCCCACTTCTTCATCTCCATGCTCCTGCAGCCGGTGGAGGTGAACAGGTGGCAGAAGCAGGTGAAGTTCCTGGGCGGCACCTACCGCCATACCCAGCGGGGCGCCAAACTGGTGCGGAGGCTGGAGAGACTGGCCGAGTGCGGCACGGCCCCGCATGCCCAGGCCAGGGACACGCTCACCGACATCGCCAGTCGCTACCTGGAAGACCTGGCGGATGCCGAGGCTACGGTCGTCCACGAGCTGAAGACGGTCTACAAGGCTACCACGGCCCTCGGTCAGGAGGTGGCCGGCCACCTGGAGGAGTATCGGGGGGAGCGCCACACCGGCCTGCTGCAGGCCCTGCGGGCGCATCGCCGGCTGGCAACCCGTCCCAACGCGTTGGTCTTTCGCCCGGCACCCGAGGCCGCCTGGGAGTTGTGGGTGCGCCAGGGAGAGCCTTACCTGGCGGTTGACCGGAAGGGGGCCGGCAGGGCTCCGGACGAGACCTATGCGGTGTTTTGTCGGCTGACGCCCGCGGGGATAGACCCCAAGCAGAGTGCGCTCTGGGCCTTCGACGCCGACGGCCGGGCCCTGGCCGCGGGCCAGTTCGCCTCTGTCGCCACACTCGCCGCCCCGGCAGCCTGCCGTCCCCCTGCCGGCTATCGCACTGAGAACTACTGGACACTGCCCACCGCCCTCGACCGGCTGGCCTTCGACCTGGACTACGAGTGCCGCTATTCCCTGCATCGCATGACCGCCCGCCGGCTGGCCCTGGTGACCCTGCTCGACCAGGTGTATGCGGCCGCCTGGTCGCTGGCGGAAGTGCCGGGCGCATCCAAACCCAGGTGGGTAGACGAATAACGGCCTGCGTCCGCCCATCTACCTGGCGATTACTGCCTCTGAGCGCGCCTGTTCCTGTGGCGGTGGCAATGGAATGTCACCGTTGGAGCGCAGACCTCCCCAAATCTGGCTCTGCAGGGACTGCCTGCCGGTAGATGTCGGCCATCGGGTCTCTGGTGTTTCGCCGCACCCGGCCCTCAGACCGTTCGCTTGGGTCAGGTGTAGGCGTCAACCGGAACGCAGCAACCACCGTGTGGCCTGAGGCGGGCAGAACAGGCGAACCGGGAGGCGGGTCACGCCGACACCGCGGCTGGTGACCACCAGAGACTGTCCCCAGGAGTTGACGCCGGAGGCATAACGGCGGGGCACATGGGCGTGCGTGTAGGGGGCGAAGCCGCCAGGGAGACAGACCTGCCCGCCATGGGTGTGACCACAGAAGACCAGCCGCGCCCGCTGGGCCCCGGGCCGCAGGATGACATCGGGGGAATGGGCGAGCAAGATCACGAAGGCATCCGGGGGCACGGCTGCCAGCGCCGCCGTGAGGTCGTCGCGGTGGCGGTGAGGGTCGTCCACTCCCACCACCCAGGCGGACGATCCCGGCAGCGGTTCCGCCTGGTTCACCAGCACGTGCACGCCGGTCGCTCGCCAGCCCGCGAGATCGGGCTCGGAACGGCCGTCCTTGGCGTAGTCGGCATTGCCTGGGCAGCAGTAGACCGCGAAGCCGGCCAGGGATTGCAGGAAGGCGACGGCCCGGGAGGTGCCCCCCCGTCCGCCGACCAGGTCCCCGGTGATGAAGACCAGGTCCGGGGCGGCCTCCCGGGCCAGGGCAGTAAGTGGGGTGAGGTCGGAACGACGGCGCAGATGCAGGTCACTCAGGTGCAGAATGGTAAGGCCTGCCAGGGGCGCAGGCAGGCCGGGAACAGGCAACTCCCCGCTGGTCAGGTGCAGGTCGGTAGCCTGGCGCCGGCCCGCGAGCCAGAGCGCCGCCCCTGCAGTCAGGCCGGCGGCGGCACACGCGTAAGCGATCATGGGCGGAGTCGGCTGTCCTTTCGGGGATGATACCGGTTGGCTGCCACTACTCTTGGCCGGAGCGGCCCGCGTTTCCTTGGCTAATCGAGTCTGCTGGCGGCTTTGGCGGCGTCCCGTTCGTGCAGGGCGCGCAGGAACTGGATGGTGTCTACCTCGTCCACCGGCTTGTCGTCGCGAAAGCGCAGGATGCGGGAGAAGCGCAGCCCCACGCCGCCGGGGTACACCGCGGAGCGGTGGACGCTGTTGAAGATCACCTCAGCCACTATCTCCGGGCGCACGAAAACGCTCCCGGCGGTACGATGGGTCTCGAGTGCGAGCAGGCGCGCGGTCATTTCCCTGAACACGGCATCGGTGGGCCCCTTGAAAGTCTTGCCCACCATCACCAGGGCGCCGGTCTCTTCATCCCGAGCGGCCAGGTGGTAGTTGGACAGCCAGCCGTGCCGGCGGCCGTAGCCCCAGTCCGCGCCGACGATGGCCAGGTCGGCGGTGACCGCCGACTTTACCTTCAGCCAGGCCTTGCCCCGTTGGCCGGGGGTGTAGGCGGCGTCCAGGCGCTTTACCATCACCCCCTCGTGCCCGGCGTCGGTGGCCTCCCTCATGAAATCCTCACCTGCTCGCAGGTCGGCAGTGACCAGGCGCGGGGCCAGGGGCACCCTGCCGGCCAGATGGGTAAGCAACTGCCAGCGTTCGAGGTAGGGCCGCTCGAGCAGCGGGACCTCTCCCTGCGCCAGGGCATCGAAGAGCCAGAGCGCCACAGGGACCTCCCGGCGCATGCGGGCGAGGTCGCGCACCCGACCCAGGCGGCGCATCAGTTCCTGGAAGGGCAGGGGGCGCCCGCCGGGCCCGATGGCAATCACTTCCCCCTCGACGATGCAGTGCTCGCAACCCAGCCCGGAAAGCACCTGCTCTACTATCTCGGGAAGACTGGCGGTGAGGTCGGAAAGCCGCCGGGAGAAGATGGCCACACGGTCGTCCCGACGGTGAATCTGTACCCGGGCACCGTCCAGTTTGTACTCCAGCGCGCACTGCCCGCCCTGGATCTGGATGGCCTCGGCCACGGTATCAGCCACCTGGGCGAGCATGGGCTTGATGGGCCGAAAGTATTCAACCGCCACCCGCGAGAGCGCGGTCGTCCCCTGCAGCAGGGCGGCCTCGGCCACCAGCCCCAGGTCGCCCGCGAGCATGTTGGCACGTCGCACCAGAGCGGGGGGCACCCCTGCGGCCTGGGCGATAGCCTCAACCATCACCCCTTCGCCCACGCCGCTGCGCATCTCCCTGACCACATTCTTGGCGAGGTATTCCGCCTCGGAAGGAGTGGCACGGGCAAGCAGGTCACAGAGCACCTGCAGCCGCCGCTGTTGGGAGCCGGGACCGGCGATGGAGGTCAGTTCGAGGAAGCCTGCGTAGACCTCGGGCACGGTAAGGGGAGGGGCCCCGGGGGCGGGGCCGGCGCCCAGTTGGGTCATCAGCGCGCGCAAGCCCACGCCTACGTCTTCGGCTGCGGTGAAGACCCGGTGGTAGACCGGGTCCGGCGCAGGGAAGACACGACGAATGGCCTCCCAGAGGGCGGCACCACTGACGTTGAGGGTGCGGGAATCGGCTTCGGGCAGGGCGCGGCCGATGCTCAGGAGCACTGCGGGGCGGATCTCGGCCGCAGGCACGGCGTGGAGAAACTCGGCCAGCAGCCGGGTCATCTCGGTGCGGCTGGAGGTAGCCTTCAGCCGGTCATTCAACTCGGCGACGGTGGCGAAGGGCAGTGGCATAGACAGATGCGAAAGGCCCCGGCGGTCATCCCACCGGGGCCGCGGTATGCATTACCAGGGCGCTGCGTGGCCGGGGCCGTCAGCGGACGGTAACGTTGGCCGCCTGCGGGCCCTTCTGGCCCTCCACGATGTCGAAGTCGACCTCCTGGCCTTCCTCCAGGGTGCGAAAGCCGGTGGATTTAATGGCGGAATAATGCACAAAAACGTCTCTTCCGCCCTCCATCTCGATGAAGCCGTAGCCCTTCTGGGAATTAAACCACTTCACTTTCCCAGTCGCCATCCTTTCCTCCTTGAAGCAAAACGCTGCAGCCGCCTACCAGCCGGCGGTAGGATAGCATTCGGGTGCTGGCGCGTCAAGGCAAAGCCCTGTGCTTTGTATGCATTTTAACGCATGCTTGGTTGTTGGCTCCCACAGCGGGCAAGCAGGGGCATGGTGGCCGTGCCACAAAAATACACACGCCACTCGTCTTAGTAGGCCCTGCCCTGCTCGATGAGGTGGCGCTTGAAGGTGGGACAGGCGGTGAAGGAGAGTTCGCTCAGGCAGTAGTCCAGTCGAAACTTGTCCAACTCCTGGACTTCCAGCTCTTCTTCGGAGGAGTTCAACTCGCGAGTGATGGCGCAGGCGCTGTCACGCTTGGTCCAGTGGGGGCAGGGCATGGCGCACCTCCGCGGGTAAGGCTCAGGCGTTGTTGGTATTATCCTTATCTTCGTCTTCTCCGGTCACGCTGTTCAGGCCGCGCTTGAACTCGCGCATGCCCTGGCCGAGCGACCGGCCCAGTTCGGGCAGCCGGCGAGCGCCAAAGAGCAGCAGCACCAGCACCAGAAGCACCACGATCTCCTGCGGTCCCAGTCCCAGCATGGCCGTCACCTCTTCAGCATTACCGGCGGGCAAAGATCGGGTTAGAGAAAATCTCCCCCCCACCTTGCCCGATCACCTGCAGCCGGTAGTAATGCGCTCCCATGGGAACGCTGTCGCTATATGATACCTCATTTCCGCTGAAAGTACGCAACACCTTGCCGTCACGCACCAGGCGGATGCCCCCTGCTGCTACCTGCCCGGTGACCCTGATGCATACCTGTACCTTCTCCGCTCCGGTCAGGGTTTCCCCCATGATGGCGTGCTCACCCCCCCGGGCCCGCAGTGCGAACTCAGAGAGCGCCAGCGTGGTGGGGTCGGCGTTACAGGCATACATGCGGCCCTGGCGCATGGCCTCCAGCACTGCCTTCCGGCTGCGCTCGGCCGCGAGCACGATGGTGGCCGGCTGGTGGGGGAAATTCCCGGCGTGGTAGTCGTTCTCGCTGACCACCCACGCCGGCTGCTCGCGCTGCCCCTGGCAGTAGGCAAGCAGCGCCTTGTCCCACCAGGCGCCCGGGAGCGCCAAGGCGCGACTCGGTCCGCTGGCAGCAAAGCCGGTGTAGTCCCGGGTGCGGATCAGGTCCTCGCCGTGGGCCGGGGTAAAGGCGCGCGCCTCCTGAAAGCGCCTCTCCACGGGAGCGCCGGCGTGGGCCCAGAAGACGAGCCCGCCCGCCTTGCGGACGCTGTCAATCAGGTCCTGGTAGGGCCCTGGGCCGGGATCTCCGGCATAGGGATCAAAACGCGACGTGCCCCAGGCCAGAAGGGGCAGGTTTCCCCAGTCTTGCGGGCGGTCTATGCCGGTCACCACCAGGTGTCGGCTCCAGTCGCGCAGGGTGAAGCCGGCCAGCATGGGCATACCTTGCCACCAGTAGAAGGGAGAGACCTCCACCCCGGGCAGCAGGATGACGCCGGGAAACTGCTTGTTCGCCGCCGCGATCTCCTGGTAGTAGCGCTCTATGCCATGGGTCTTGAGCGAGGGCATGCTCACCGAGGCGGAAACCACCATGAACTGGTACTTCCACTCCAGGTCAGAGTGGTCGGCAAAAAGCACCACGTCATAGCGCCCCTGCGCTCGGGCGGCGACCTGGGAGGGGGTGAGTTTCCCATCGGAGAAGGTGGTGTGCACGTGGACCATGGCTCGTAGCGGTATGTACTCAGGCGGGCGCTGCGGTTGCCCGGCCACGCGCCGGCAACCCGGCAGGAAGAGTAGCAGCGCGGCCACTGCGCAAGATAGACCAAGGTGGGGGGCAGCCAGGCGACCGATCATGACTGCATTATAGCAGAGTGGGGCCGCTGGGGTGCTGCATGGCAATAGCCGGCGGCTTGACACCCGCACCATGCGGATGGTAATCCTCACCTGCCGACCACAGGGAGGACAAGCCCGTGACCCACCGCCCGCTTATCGTCTGCCTGCTGCTGGCCCTCTTCCCGGCGCTGCCTGGCCTGGCTGCCACCCTGGTCCCCAACGGCTCGTTTGAGATTGGGGCCGCAGGCAGCCCCCAAGGCTGGAAACTGGTGGGAGACGGCGCCTGGCGGGAGCGCGGGGGCTTTGCCGGCAAGCGTTGCGTGGCGGTGACCGGGAAGGGGGAGGAGCGGGCCTGCTACTGGCGCACGGAGGTGGACCTGGAGCCCGGGGCCACCTATCGCCTGCGTTTCCGGGCCAAGGGGGAGAGGACGCAGGGAGGGTGCATCATCGCCGGGTTAGAGTGCGCCAACCAGGACCTGAGTATCCCCCCTCGCTGGACCGAGCAGGAGATCACCTTCACCGCCCCCGCCAACCGGGGGCATTACCTGCGTCTGGGACAGTGGAACGTGCGGGGGACGGTCTGCTTCGACCAGGTAACCCTGCTGCCGCTGGCGGCGGTACACCTGCGTCAGGGTGCCGTGGAACTGGGGCGGGGAGAGGCAATCGTGGCTGGGCAGTGCACGGCGGAGCCCCTGAGCGAGGAGGGCAACTGCTCGCGCGCCCTGGCGGAATACACCGCGGGCTGGAACACCAACCGCTGGCGGATGGACCAGGGCAGCCAGGTGACCTACCGGCATGACTTCGGATGCGCTCAGCGGCGGGCGTCGGTGCAGGTGACAATAGGCTTCTACCAGGGGGGCGAGTGTGCCATCGAAGCCTCGCAAGACGGGCAGACCTTTGTCCCCGTGGGGAAGGTGATCGGGCAGAAGGAGGCAACGCTCCCACTGCCGCCGGCGCTCTTCCCCGCGCGTGTGATCTGGGTGCGGCTGCACGCCCTGGGGGCGGCGGAGCGGAAGGCCGATTCCGCGCCTGGGTCATTCCAGGTAACCGGTTACCGTTACCAGGCCCAGCCGGAGGGGGAGCCGGCAGAACTTGTCGGCCAGACCTCGTTCCTACAGCTAGACCGCACGGCGCCGCAGTTCCCGGTGCAGGTGGAGAGCCTGGGCAGCCTGCGCCCGGAGACCGCTACCGAAGCGGTGTTGGCAATCACCGCCGACAGGCCGCGCACCGTACGAGTGGCAATGCGGACTGGCACCCGGGAGTTCGCCGTTCAGGCCTGCCTGCAGGCCGGGGGCAACCGAGTAAGCGTGCCCTATTCCTTGACGCGCTCGGGCGAGTACCCATTGGACATCCGGGTCACAGCAGGCGGACGCACCCTCTTCTCGGCCAGCACCAAAGTGCAGGTGCCGGTGCTGTTGGCGGCGGACTATGGGCAGATGCCGGCGAGCGGCCCGCTGCCGCTGTGGTGGTGCGGGGGCACCTACAAGGTGGCGCAGCAGCGCCCCCTGCCGGAGGCCAAGGGTGAGGCAGTCAGCCTGTCTGCCGCCCGCAATGAATACGAGCCCTTCCAGATCGTGCTGCGGCCCACCCGAGACCTGGGGCAGGTGGAGGTGGTGGCCTCCCCACTGATCGGTCCGCACGGGGCGAAGATTGACCCGCCGGAGGTGCGCCTGGTCGAATATGTGAACGTGGCGCACCCCACCGATGCCTTCTCCAGCGTGGGGCTGTGGCCCGATCCGCTGCCGGTCTATCGACCCTTCGCGGCACGGGCGGGGCGCAACCGGCCGCTGTGGTTCACCGTGTACGTGCCGGGGGGGGCACCGCCGGGGGACTACCGGGGAGCAGTGACCATCAGGGCGGGGCCGCACCGGGTGCAGGTGCCGGTGCGGCTGCATGTGTGGGGCTTCACCCTGCCCCTGGAGACGCACGTGCGCTCGGGCTTCGGCTTCAGCGCGGGCACGGTCGTGCGCTATGAGAACCTGGCCGATTCGCCTGACCGGGAGCAGACGCTCGAGCGCTGGTACCAGGCCTTTCGCAGTCACCGCATGTCGCCCTACACGCCCATGGGGAGCCCGCACGTGGATTTCGGCGTGGTGTGGGAGGGGGGCAAGGTGGAAGCGGCTCCCGGGCGCGCCAGCCGCTGCCTGCACTTGGTTGATGACAGCGAGCGGGTAGCCATCGGCAGCGGCAACCAGCGCCGCATCCCGGTGACCCCGGGCGGGCGCTACACCTTCAGCATGGCCTGCCGGAGGGCTGAGGCCGGAGAGTTGCAGGCTACCCTGGGCCAGTACGATGCGGGAGGCCGGTGGCTTTCCGGGCACAACATTGACATGACCTTCCCCGCAGGCACCGATTGGGCGTCCGTGGGCCGCGAGGTGATGATTGACCCGAAGGCCCACTTTGTGACCGTTGCCCTGCGCCCGGCGCCGTGGACGGAGGACGGCCGACTACAGGGAGAGGCCTGGTTCGACGACGTCACCCTGACCGCGGCCGGGGAGCGGGCCAACCTGGTAGCCGACGGCGGGTTTGAGGAGTCGGGCTCGCCCAAGGTGACGATTGACTGGACGGATTTCGACCGGCTTGCGGCTCACTACCTGGACGAATTGGGCTACAACTCGTTTGCCATGCCGATTCAGGGGCTGGGTGGGGGCGTACCCGAGGCGAAGGAGGCCGCCTGGATCGCCGGCACCCGTGCGGGCACCCCGGAGTACCGGGCGCTAATGGCCGACTACCTGGGCCAGGTGGAGCGCCATCTGCGGGAGCGCGGGTGGCTGAAGAAGGCTTACGTCTGCTGGCTGGACGAGCCGGCGGATACCGAGGAATCCTATGCCTACGTGCGCGGGGGGATGGCAACCCTGCGCGATTTCGCCCCGGGCCTCAACCGCTTCCTCACCGAGAAGCCGGTCAACCAACTCTACGATTGGGTCAATACCTGGTGCGTGCCGGTGGGTGACTACACCGACCGCTGCCGGGAACGGCAGCGACAGGGGGACGAAATCTGGTGGTACCTGTGCTGCGGCCCACGGGCTCCCTTCTTCGGGCTTTTCATTGACCACCCGGCCACCGACTTTCGCACCTGGCTGTGGGCTTCCTACAAGTATGGGGTGACCGGTATCCTGATCTGGGAGACCGTCTACTGGAGCAGCGGCACTGCCTTCCCCGATTCCCTGCAAAACCCGTGGGAAGACCCCATGGGTTACGTGTCGAGCGCGGACCTGGCCCCCGGCACCAGGTCGTATTGGGGCAACGGCGATGGGCGGCTGTGGTACCCAAACAACCGCAGGGTGGGGGAGGACAGGACCCCGTATACCGATGGCCCCGTGCCCTCGCTACGGGTGGAGGTGCTGCGGGAGGGGATCGAGGATTACGAGTACCTGTACCGGTTGGAGCAATTGTGCAAGCGCCCCGGTGCCCCCGCCGAGGCCAAGGCCCTGCTAAAGGTGCCCAAGGACATCATCACCGACCTGACCCACTACTCCTTCGACCCCGCGCCGATCATGCGGCACCGGGAGAAGGTGGCGCGGATGATCGAGCGGCTGGAAGGGGGAGGGCGGTGAGCAAAGCCGCCACCCCCGGCGCCCTGGTGGTCGTGGGCACCCCTATCGGCAACCTGGAGGATATGACCCCGCGCGCGGTGCGGGCGCTGCGGGAGGCCGACCTGGTGGCCGCCGAGGATACCCGCACCACCCGCAAGCTCTTCGCCCGCTTTGACCTCCACACCCCGCTGGTCTCCTTCCACCGGCACAACCTCCGCCAGCGCTTGCCCAAACTGCTGGAGGAGATTCGCAACGGCAAGACGGTGGCGGTGGTGTCGGACGCGGGGATGCCGGGCATCTCGGACCCCGGGGAGGAGATCGTCCACGCCTGCCTGGCGGCGGGCCTGCCGGTGGCGGCGGTGCCCGGGCCGACGGCGGTGATCACCGCGCTGGTGCTCTCCGGGCTACCCACTGCACGCTTTACCTTCCTGGGCTTCCTGCCCTCACCGCGGGCGCGGCGGCGGCGGGCGCTGCGGGAAATTGCCGACCGGCCGGAAACACTGGTCCTCTACGAGGCGCCACATCGCCTGGTGAACCTGCTTGAGGATATGGTGGCGACCTTGGGCCCCGAGCGCCGGGCGGCAGCAGCCGCGGAGTTGACCAAAGTGCATGAGCGGGTGATCCGGGGCACGGTCTCCGAGTTGCTGGCACGCTTTCGGGCGGTCGAGGAGCGGGGGGAGTTTACGCTGGTAGTGGAGGGCGCGACCGGCTCGTCCCTGCCTGCGCCGGAGCCGGCCGCGGAGGACGCGGTGGCCCATGCTCTGCGCCTGGTGGCCGAGGGGATGTCGGTGCGAGACGCGGTACGCGAGGCGGCGGGGGAGGGAGTATCACGGCGAGAATTGTATGCCCGGGTGCTGGCGGCACGGGCGGAGCAGGCTACCTCGCCGCCCGGCGAATGAGCGCCAGCCCGGCGGCCAGGCCCACCAGGTTAGGTAACCAGGCGGCAAGCAGGGGGGCGATGATGCCCTTCTCCGCCACAGTTGCCATGTACTGCCAGAGGACGTAGTAGCAGAAGGCGATGAGTATGGAGAGCCCCAGGCCGAAGGACGAGGACCCGCGATGCGAGCGCAGGCCCAGCGGCGCCCCGATCAGAGCAAAGATGAGGCTGGCGAAGGGGATGGAGAGTTTGTGGTGCCAGCGGGTCTCCAGGCCGGCGGTTTCCAGGCGCTGGCGCTTCATCTGGGCGATGTGTTGTCGCAACTGCCCCCAGGTCATGTTCTCCGGCTTGAGTTCCAGGCGCTCGATCTCGCGGGGGCTGCGGCCGAGGTCCAGTTTGAGTTTGCGGAATTCCACACTGGGCTGCCACTTGGTATTGCCGCCGACGCTGCTGATGACCAGTTGCGAAACGCCGTTGTAGAAGTACCAGCGTCCCTCCTTCTCATCCCACCGGGCGTACTCGGCCACCACCACCGCGGCCGGCTTGCCCGCAATGGCCTTCACGTAGGTGACCTCCCCGAGCACCCCGTGGGCCGGGTCGAAGGTCCTGGCGTAGATCAGCGAATCCAGCCGGTCGTCCTGGATGAGGCGGGTGGAGAAGTGCTGGTAGGGGGCAAGCCGCCCCACGATGTGCCCCTCCAGGTTGCGGTAGGCGCGGGTGGCGCTGGGGGTCAACTCCTCGTTGAAGGCGATGGTGAGCAGGCTGACCGCCAGCCCGGCGGCCACCGCGGGCAGCACCAGTCGCGGGAAGGGCAGGCCGCCCGCCCGCATGGCGGTGATTTCGCTCTCTCCGGAAAGCCGGCCGTAGGAGAGCAGCACCGCGAGCAGCATGGACATGGGGAAGGTAAGTACCAGGTAGCGCGGCAGCCAATAGAGGAAGAGCAAGGCAGCTGTGCCCATGCCCAGCCCGTGCTTGGCCATGAGGTCAGTGAGGTCAAGCAGGAAGTCACCGGCCGCGAACAGGCTCACGAAAGCCACCACCCCGAAGAGGAAGGGCGCGGCCAGTTCCCGCATGAGGTATCGGTCGAGCGTCTTCATGCGCTACATCTCAAACCGCTCGCCGAGGTAGAACTTGCGGGCGATCGGATCGTTGGGCAAATCGGCCGAGGCCCCGGAGGTGAGGATCTTGCCCTGGTGGATGATATAGGCGCGGTTGGTCACCGCCAGGGTGTCACGCACGCTGTGGTCGGTGAGCAGGATGCCGATCCCCCGCGCCCGCAAGTCAGCCAGGATCTCCTTGATGTCGGCGATGGCGATGGGGTCCACCCCAGTAAAGGGCTCATCGAGCAGGATGAAGGCGGGGTTGGTGGCCAGGGCGCGGGCGATCTCGGCGCGCCGCCGCTCGCCACCCGAGAGCACCTGCCCCTGGTAATGGCGCAGGGGGATGAGCCCGAACTCGGCCAGCAATTTCTCGGCCCGCGCCTGGCGCTCGGCCTTGGGAATGCCGAGCATTTCGAGAATGGCGGTGACGTTTTGCTCCACCGTCAACTTCCGGAAGATAGAGGGCTCCTGGGGCAGGTAGCCGATGCCCAGGCGAGCGCGCTGGTACATGGGTAGGCGCGTGATGTCACGATCGTCAAGCAGGATGCGACCGCCATCGGGGCGCACCAGGCCCACCGCCATGTAGAAGGTGGTGGTCTTGCCGGCGCCGTTGGGGCCGAGCAGGCCCACGATCTCGCCAGGGGTGACCTCGATGTCCACCCCGTCGACCACAGTGCGCCCACGGTAGCGCTTGACCAGGTGCTCGGTGCGCAGTTTCATGCGGTCACTTTGCCGCCGGCGCCGGGGCAGGGGCGGCGGGGGACTCTTCTTCCTCGAAGACCAGTTTCACCTCGCTCAGGCGCACCATGTTGTTGCCAAGGTCGATGGTGGCCCGGCTGGAATCCAGGTTGACTGTGCGCCCGCGGTCGGGTTCCACCACCGTGCCCTTGACGCTGCCGGCCAGGGCCACGGTGCGGTCAGTGACACTATAGGAGGCGCGCTCGGCGGTGGCTCTGATGAGGCGGCGCACGCCGTCGCTGGCAATGTACTCCCCGTCCACGGTTACTCCGCCGCTGGCGTCAACCTTGACGATGGTAGTCCTGGCGCCCGGTTGCGGCTTGCCATATTGGCCCACCATGTCCATGGCGGTGATACGCCCGTCGGTGGTAGTCAGCACCACGGGGCGGCCCTTTTCGCCCCAGAAGTGCCCGGTATTCTGGGAAAGGTCGAACTCGGTGTTGGGCGCCTCCACCCCCGTTATCCGCCCCAGGGTGCCGCGCTCGGGCGCCGCCTGCTGGCCCCAGGCGGTAGCCGCCAGCAACAGGATCAGGAACACGCCCAGCAGGGGCCGGGTATGGGACATGGGAACCTCCTGGACTACCGAACGGCCATGGCCTTGACCTGCTTCATACGGACCCGCTTGAGGTCCAGGTCGGCCTCCAGCCCGGGTCCGGTGGTGACGAACTGGTTGCTCGTGAATTTCACGTTGCCGGTGGCATAGACCTTTCGCTGGGTGGTGTTCCACTCGACGCGCTGCGCGGTGAACGACGACTTGCGCGGGTTGCTGCTGGCCTGCACGCCCTGCTCCAGTACCACCCGGTGTTCCTTGACATAGGCGGTGGCCGCAGGGGCGCGCGCGGAGAGCACCACCTGGCCCATCTCTATGAAATTGCACACCACCCCGGTCAGGCGGGCAGTCTCGCGGTCGCCATCCCACACCAGCAGGTCGGCGCTGGCTTCCCACACGCGAGCGCCTGTGGGGTCGGGGACACGGATCGTACCGCCGGGGACCGAGATCCTGATCGCCCGCATGGGACGGGGTGGGGGCGGCTTGCTCGCGGGGGCCGGCGGGACCTGGCGCGCGCACCCGGCGGCCAGCAGCAGGGCGAGTGCCGGCAGGAGCAGCAGGCGTACAATCAGGGTCGGCCGGGACATGGGTCACCGCCCTCCGGGCAGGAACTGGATCGCCCACCAGGATACCACACAGAGCACCGCAGCCGGGGCCGCGAGGCCCCAGGAGCGGGCGCGCGCGGGCAACAAACGCTCCCAACCGGCGGCAAAGGCCAGCGCGAAGGCCGGCAGCGCCGGCAGCAGGTACCGGGCCTGCGCCTGGAAGTACTCGAGGTTGAAGCGCGCGTAGGCGGCGAGCAGCAGCACGGCGGTCGCACCCAGCAGTAGGCAGGCCCGGCGTTGCCAGGGCTGGGGCGCCACCGCGGGGCGGGCCTGGCCCGCGATCGCCCCGACCGGGATCCCGGAGAGCGCCAGGTACACCGGCCAGGGCAGGAAAACGTTCATATTCCCAAAGACACCCCAGAAGGAGGCAGTGGTCCAGCCGGTCACCAGCACGCCATACCAGAACGGGGTGACGCCGCGGGAGAGGAAGTAGTCGGGGGTGGGGGCCTTGGTGAAGGCGGCGGAGAAGGCCGAGAGCGTGAGCGGGTCTCCGTAGAGCACGGCGTTGCGCACCAGCCACCACCCGCCCAGGGAGAGGGTGACCGCAAGGAAGAGCGCCATCTGCCCCAGCACGCGCCCCACCGGCTCGCCTTTGGCCCCGGCCAGCAGGATGGCCAGCACACCGATCGGCAGCAGCAGCACTGCGCTGGTCTTGGCCAGCAGACCGATCCCCGCAAAGAGCCCCAGGCCGGCAGCCAACCGCAATGAGGGGCCGCGGGCAAGCATACGCACCCCCAGCCAGAGCGCCCCGCCAAAGGCGGCGGTGAGCACTACGTCGTTATTGACGGTGGCCGAAAGGAAGACCTGCATGGGCAGGAAAGCGGCGATGCCGGCCGCGGCCAGGGCCACATTTCGCCTGCCCCCCGTGTATTCCAGCGCCAGTAGCGAGGTCAGCAGCACCACGGACAGTCCCAGGGCGAGATTGACCACGCGTGCCCCCAGGTAGTGCCCGCCCCCCAGCAGGGCGAGGGCGTAGAAAAGCGGCGGCTGATGGAACTCATATCCACCCTGACCCGGCCGGAAGACGGGCAGGTGGTGGGTGGTTGCCAGGTGTCGCACGTACTGCCAGTGGGCGGATTCGTCGGGGGCCTGGCCAAAGGGGACGCGCAGCGCGTAGGTGACCCCCAGCGCTGTCATCAAGAGCAGCGTCAACGCCAGGGGGAGCCAACTGCGGCCTTGCCGAGAGCGTTTCTTGGGCATGCTATCCCCCCCGCACCTCGAGCAAGGCATTGCCCCTTCGCTCCTGGATGACACGCAGCCGGCCCCGCTCCAGGGCCTCGAGCAAGGCATCTTCATTCCCGGACTGTGCCCGGCGCATGGCCGACTGCAGATACGCGCTGCTGGCCAGCAGGTGGGTGATCCCCCGGCGGTGGAGGCATCGCAGCAGGTCCTGGGCGCCCTGTGTGTCTGAGACCTGAAGCCAGGTGCTGTGATCGGCCCACACGTAGGGCCGCTGCAGGTAGAAGCCGCGGGTCTCGCCCACCAGGGCCACCCGGCTCTCGGGAGGCAGGTTGGCGTTGGCCCAGGCGAAAAGCGGGTACTCCGGGAAGGCGGCGGCCAGGTATTCTTCCTGGGAAACCAGACCCAGCGTGGTACGCACCTGGGCGGTGGAGGACCAGACGTTCACGGCCAGCGAGATGACCAGCGCCAGCCCGATCACCACCCGTGCCGCAAGGCGCACCCGACCCGGCCGCGCGGCCAAGACACTGACCGCGCCCACAGCCGCGAGCACAGCGGTCGGCGCCAGGGCGGGCAAGGCATAGCGCAGGTGCTGGCAAAGGATGAACCACGCCAGCAGCCATGTCGCCGCCACCAGCGCGCATGACCTCGCCAGCGGCTGCCGCCACCTGGCGATGAGCCCCAGTGGTGCCAGCGCCAGGAAAAGCGGGCCGAGGCTGTTGTAGATCAGCGGGTGCCCGGGTAGGTTGCCGAACATGGCCGGCAGCAGGGTGAGGTTGACCGGCGCCAGCAGCAGCATCGGCAGGCTGCGGCCCATGCCGAAGCCCAGTTGCTCGGCCCGGTAGCCCTGGGCCAGCGCCGCGCTCCACCAGCGGCCGCCCAGGGTGTCGTACAGGAAGGGATAGACCGGGTTGCCGGTCCACAGGTACGTCTTCAGGTACCAGGGCAGGGCCAGCACGAGCGCAGGCAGCGCCAGCAGCGCCAACCGGCAACCCATGCCGGCCTTGCGGTGCGAGGGGACCACGCGGGCGCGGGCGAGGGTCATCGCCGCGAAGGTCACCGCTGCCACTCCCGCAATCACCTTCACCCCCAGCGCGCCGCCCACAGCGAGGCCGCAGAGGGCGAGCCAGCGATCGCCGCTACCCTCCCGCCAGGCCAACCAGCACCCGAGCGCGACGGCCAGGTACATGGCCAGGGCGAGGTCGGAGAAGGCCACCCCGGCCTCCCAGGCTACGATGGGCGCCGAGGCGAAGACCGCCGCGGCTAGCAGGCCCGCGGTCATCCCGTAGCGCGGCCGCACCATGCCGAAGAGGGTGAGGCAGGTGACCGCGCCGGCGAGGAGGTGGAAGAGTTTCGCCAGCCCCTGCCCGGAGATCGCGAGCCCGGCCAGGTAGAGCATCTCGTGCAGGAAGGGGAAGTTGGAATGGTGGTCCCAGGGTAGGAAGTCAATGCGCCCGTGCGCGAGCCAGATGGCCGGCGCCGCCAGGTGATAGGACAGGCCGTCCCAGTCGTTCCCGCCGGCCGGAGCCAAGGCCGTGAGCAGGCAGATCAGGCCGGTCAGCCCCAGGAAGCCCAGGAGCACGGTCTGGGTGTTGGTACGCTCCCGGCGCGGCGAAGCCCCCCCACCACCCCGCAGGGCCACCACGCCGACCAGGCCTAACAGGGCAGGAAACGCCAGCAGGTAGGGGAGAATGCCCAGCCCTCCCAGCAGGCCCACGGCGAGGGTAAAGAGCCCGAGGACCGGCATCCCGATGGCCAGGGCCACTGCGGTGCGCAGCGCGGGGTCGCCGCCTGTCACCCGCAGCGCGCGCATCACCAGCCGGCCGAGCCCCAGGCAGGCCGCGATGCCCACCAGGAAGAGCGCGAGCGGTAGGATGGGATTGGGCTCGGTCCAGGGGATGGCCATCTACGGCCCTCCCAGCCCGGCATAGGCCTGGGAGAAGTACAGGACCTGTGCCGCGTAGCAGGCGGCAACGGCCAGCACCACCCATCCCAGGGCGGCCAGGCGCGCGATGCGACTCGGGCGGCGTTCAGGCGTCACAGAGGTATAAGTTCCCAATTGCGCACCGAAACATCCCCGGGCTCGCCGACTTCCAGGTCGAGGCGGCCCAGGCTGCGGGCCATGCTGCCTGCCTGCACGCACAGGCAGCCGGGCTCCGGGCCGTGCTCCTCGTGCGAATGGCCCCCGATCACCACGTCCACCCCGGGGAGGGCGGCCACCTCCCGATCCCGATGGTGCCCCAGGTGGGAGAGGCAGATGATCAGGTCGGCCTTGGCCCGGAGTTTCGGCGCTAAGCCCCGTGCGGTCTTCACGGGGTCGTCGAAGACGTAGTCCGTTACCTTGCTCCACCAGGATTCGGGGGCGGTAATCTGAGGCGCCAGGCCGAAGATCGCCACCTGCAGGCCGTTGGGCAGCACTTTGACGATGCTATCCTTGACGATGGCCGGGCGGGGGCGGCGCTTGGCCATCATGTTGGCGGCCAGCACGGGGAAGGAGGCATCAGCCAGTTTGCGCTCGAGCGCGCTGCGGGAGGGGTGAGATTCCCGGTTGCCCATGGCCATGGCGTCGTACCCGGCCTCGGCCATCAGGCGCAGGATGGGCTCGCCCTTGGGGCGGTAGGTGAGGTTTCCCGCCCCCACCGCGTCGCCGGCGTCGAGCAGCAGCACGTTTCCACTCTCGGCCTTGAGCCGGGCGATCTTTGCCGCCTGCGGGGCCGTGAGCCGGTTGTGCAGGTCGTTGGTGTGCAGGATGGTGCAAGAGAGCATGCTGTTGCCCGGCATGGTAGCCCAGGAGGGGAAGGGGCGTCAATTGTGGGCATTGCCGTGCTTGGTGCGCGGGAGCCGGTGGAGAGCAACCACTAATGCCGCCTTGCCTGCCGAGCGGTCGGTCTCGGGCCCCGGGCGGCGGTGGCGCCCAGGACCACCGCATTAAGGAGGCAGGTACCGCGGTGGGGCCTGGGAAGAGGGGCGGCAACTTGGCAGGAGATCAGTAGGAGGGGCTGCCAAGAGTGGGTTT